>Ga0316206_1002362_pt1 | contig 12901 bp, 9 predicted proteins | sample 6monthpyrite_MG_FD_204942 | JGI IMG/M metagenome (GOLD analysis project Ga0316206, IMG submission 204942) | Microbial mat bacterial communities from mineral coupon in-situ incubated in ocean water Damariscotta River, Maine, United States -... | ecosystem: Environmental > Aquatic > Marine >...
CACTTTTTAAATGGTTTGCATTTATTTCTATTCCTTTTACAATATACTTTTTTTGATCTACAAAATAAGCAGAAGCAGAGCTACCAACACTTTCTGCCAATGCTACGGACGCTCCGCCATGTAAAATTCCATAAGGTTGATGTACTTTAGAATTTACGGGCATTGTTGCAACTAAATAATCATCACCAATATCTGTAAAACGAATTGCTAAAGTTTCCATTAATGTGTTTTCACACATTTTATTAAATCTATTTAAGATTGCTTCTTTGTCTAACATTCTAATGAATTTAATGGTAAAAATACATATAATTTATTGTATTTTTGTTGCCGATACTACAAGATAATTTCAATGTACAAAGTACGCATCATATTAGATACCAAAAAAGACGTAATTAGAACAATTACCGTTAACAACACTATTAATTTAGAGGAATTACATTTTTTAATAGCAAAATCTTTTGGGTTTAATGGCCAAGAAATGGCTTCTTTTTACAGAGCAGATGACGAATGGAATCAAGGTGAAGAAATTCCGTTGTTTAACATGTCAGAATTTGGTAACGAAGTTTCTATGAGTACTTGTCTTTTAAATGAAACCTTGCCAAAAGTAGAAGATAAGTTAATTTATGTCTATGATTTTTTTAGCCTTTGGACATTTTATGTAGAAGTAGTTGACATCTCTGAAGAAAAAATTGACGAGCCAAAAATAATTATGTCTGTTGGAGAGATACCTGATGAAGCTCCAGAAAAAGAATTTGTTGCAGAAAAAACGGAAGATGAATTTTCTGATGACGAATTTGATTCTTTTGAAGATTACGATTTTGATAATTATTAAACAGTTCTTTTTTCTTCTTTTTAAAAATCTACAAATAATAGTAACATTTCCGTAACTTGTTCGTCGAATAACCATAATCGACTAAAACAATTTCTTTGGAAACAATCTTATCTCTTAAAAACTTAGACAAAAAATACGGTTCCGTTCACGCAGTAAACAACTTAACTTTTGACATACAAAAGGGAAATGTGTACGGTATTTTAGGACCAAACGGAAGTGGAAAATCTACCACTTTAGGAATCATTTTAAATGTTGTTAACAGAACTTCTGGTGAATTTAGCTGGTTTAATGGCGGCTTATCAACTCATGAAGCATTAAAGAAAGTTGGAGCCATTATTGAGCGACCAAACTTTTATCCATACATGACAGCAACTCAAAATTTAAAATTGATTTGTAAAATTAAAGGTGTCTCCTTTGATAAAATTGACGAAAAATTAAAAACTGTAAACCTTTACGAACGTAGAAACAGTAAGTTTAAAACGTTTTCTTTAGGAATGAAACAACGTTTAGCAATTGCTTCTGCATTATTAAACAATCCAGAAATTTTAATTTTAGACGAACCTACAAATGGATTAGACCCTCAAGGAATTCATGAAATTAGACAAATTATTAAAGATATTGCTAAAAACGGAACAACCATTTTATTGGCTTCTCACTTATTAGATGAAGTAGAAAAAGTGTGTAGTCATGTTGTTGTTATTAGAAAAGGAATTAAATTATACTCTGGTAGAGTTGATAAAATGACATCCTCAAATGGTTTATTTGAACTTAAAGTTGAAAGTAACGAAGAACAACTCATCGAGTTGTTAGAAAATCATGCTTCAATAAATACCGTAAAAAAAGAAGACGAAATCATCATTGCAACTTTAAATGATAAAATGACGGCTTCAGAAATGAACACTTATTTATTTAGCAAAGGAATTACTTTATCGCATTTGCTAAAACGCAAACCAAGTTTAGAGCAACAATTTTTATCGTTAACAAACAACAATTAATCAACTGAATTTCAGTTCGAAATGTCATCTCGAGCGGAGTCGAGAGGCGAGAACAAATTCATAAAAATATAACACATCATGTTTAGATTACTAAATATAGAATTTCATAAATTAAAACACAATAAAGCAAGTAAAGTATTGTCAATCATTTACTTTGGTTTATTAACTTCTATTGCATTAATAGCAGCTATTAAATTTGATATTGGTCCCATAAAGTTTCATTTAGCAGATCAAGGAATTTTTAATTTTCCCTATATCTGGCATTTCAACACCTATATGGCATCAATATTCAAATTCTTTTTATTGCTGGTAATCGTGTCTATGATGGCAAATGAATATAGCAACAAAACGTTAAAACAAAATTTGATTGATGGATTAAGTAAAAAAGAATTTATCCTTTCAAAATTTTATACCGTACTCGTTTTTGCTGCAATTTCTACTGTTTTTGTTTTTATTACTTCATTAGTTTTAGGGCTTTTTTATTCTGATTATAATGAATTAGCAATCATATTTTCAGATTTAGAATATTTGTTAGCATTTTTTATCAAGCTGGTTGGTTTTTTCTCCTTCGGATTATTTTTTGGAATCTTAATAAAACGATCTGCTTTTGCTGTTGGAGCGATGGTAGTTTGGCTGATTGTAGAAAGCATGTTTAAAGGCTATTTATTCTATTCTTTTAGAAATGATGGTAGCACATCTGAACAAGTAAATAGTGTTATGCAATTTTTACCACTAGAAGCAATGTCTAATTTGATTAAAGAACCATTTACAAGACTTGGAGCTGTAAAATCTGTCGCAAATCAAATAGGAGAACAAATAACCAAAGATTTCTCTGTACAATTTACAGATATAATTATTGTTTCTGTTTGGACAGCAATCTTTATTTACTTATCATACACATTGTTAAAAAAGAGAGATTTATAATACTTTTCTGTTATATTTGACGTTCGTATAAAAAATCGTTAAATGAGGAAATTATTAGGTATATTTATTTTTCTATTTACTATAACTACTTACGGACAAAAAGAAGCTAATTTCTGGTATTTTGGTCATAAAGCTGGTTTAGATTTCTCAACAACTCCACCAACTGCAATAACAGGAGAGTTAGATACTTTTGAAGGAGCTTCTACCATTTCTGACAAACAAGGAAATTTACTTTTTTACTCTGATGGCACTAACGTTTGGAGTAAAAATAATCAATTAATGAGATACTCGAATGGGAGTCCTGCCAATGATCTATTAGGAAATCCTTCAAGTACGCAATCTGCTTTAGTAATACCTAAGCCAAGTAGCTCTACTATTTATTATTTATTCACAGTAGGCACCAATAGAAATCGCGGTTTAAATTATTACACCATTGATGTATCAAAAAACAATGGTTTGGGTGAAATTATTGACGGACCAGTAGATTTATCTGGTACTGATTCTAATACTTGGTCAGAAAAGGTTACAGCAGTTGAAGGAAAAGATTGTGATACCTTTTGGGTAATTTCTACTGATATAAATAATTTTTATTCCTATAAAGTTGATAAGAATGGTGTAATAAAAACGCCTGTAACATCAAGTTTTGGTCAAACTATTAATACTACAAGAGGAACATTAAAAATTTCTCCTGATGGAAAATATGTAGTACTAGCAAACCAAATGGATAATACATATTTATTCAATTTTAATTCATCAGACGGAAGCATAAGTAATTCAATGAATTTAAATGTTGGTAGCGAAGGATATGGAGTTGAGTTTTCTCAAACGAGCACAATGCTTTATGTTTCTACTGGAGAGCATAGCCAGAACGTCTCCCAAGCCGCAAGATCTCAAGCTTATATCTATCAATTTAATTTAAATTATTCTACTATTTTAGATATTAATAACTCTAGACAGACCATTTCTTCTGAAGTAGGTTTTAGAGGCGCACTACAACTAGGTATTGACGGAAAAATATATTATGCAAGAAGTAGAGAATCTTATTTAGGAATCATCAATTTTCCTGATAAAATTGGTGCAGATTCTCAATATATACAAGATGGAATTTTACTTGCAGGTTCTTCAACTTCCTCAGAAGGATTACCACCATTTATACAGTCGTTCTTTTCGCCTGTAAAAATATTGGATAGCGAAACGAAAACTATCAATTTAACAATTGGAACACAACAAGTTTGTATTGGAGATTCATTTAGTTTCGAACCTGAGTTAAATGGTATTTCTGGTTCAACCTACAAATGGACAAAAACTGGAGACCCAACTGTAAATATTTCCACTAGAAAAATTACTATTGACGATACTAATTACGGATCTGGAACATATAATTTAGAAATGATTATTAATGATGATTGTGGAAGAGTAGCTAAATACAATGGTTCAGTTGAAGTTTTATTTGTTCCTAAACCAACCATTACATCTGTTCCTGTTTACGAACAATGTGATATTGACTCGAATCCAATAGACGGAATTGCCACGTTTAATTTGCAATCAAAAGAAGCTGAGTTAACAAATAATGTTGCTGGCATTTCAGTTGCTTTTTATGAAACTACGGATGTAAATTTCACCTCACCAATCACCAATAAATTGGGATACAGAAACAAGATTTCTACAAATAACACTGGAAATTATAAATTAGTGGTACGGTTAACAAATGACAGTTCTGGTTGTTATGATGATGGTGAATTAGAATTAAAAGTAAATGCCACAACTTTAAATACTTATCCAGATTTATATTTGTGCGAAAAAGATTTAAGCTCTGTTTTTCCAGATTCAAGAAATAGCGTTGGCTTAGGCAATGCTGTTTATGATTTTGATATCAAAACAGCTGATATCATTGCAAATTCTGGTGGCGCATTTTCTCTAGCAACACATTCTTTTGAATATTACAGAACTGCAAACGATGCTTCTCTGCAAACCAATCAAATTACAGCACCTTTTAATGATGATATTTTTACAAATAATTCTGATGTTTTTGTTCGTATTTCTATCAAAGGAACTAATGCTTGTTCTGGAATTGGTCAGTTCAAAATTTTTGTAAATAAGCGTCCAGTTCCGCAAGGAAATCTATTTCCAATGTATTTATGTGTAAATAATCCAATTGACAATCCACAACAAATAACAATTGATTTAGATGGAAATACAGGAAATTCATCTGACACGTATCAATGGTTTTTAAACGGAAACTTAATTACTGGAGCAACCAATGCAATTTACAAAGCAAATGTGCAAGGAACCTATAAAGTAGAAGCGTATAGAGCATATGCAAATGATATTACAGATGCAACAGATGATTCTTCGTGTACTGGTTACAATACGTTTACAGTTATCGAATCTAACAAAGCATTGATTGTTTCAACAAAACTAATTGATGATCAAGACAATCCTGATGCAAACATATTAACAATTACTGTTTCTGGAATAGGAGAATACGAATATTCTTTAAATAGTACTAGTCTAGCAGATTTTACAAAAGGAACTGATAATTTAACCTTTACTTATAATGATGTAAAACCTGGTATAAATACGGTTTATATTCGTGATATTAATGGTTGTGGAATTGTGAGCAGTCAAAAATTATCTTTCTTGTTTTTTCAACGACATTTTTCTCCAAATAATGATGGCGTTTACGATACTTGGAAGATTTTAGGAACCAACAATACTTTTTACAAATCTGCCAGAGTAGAAATTTTTGATCGCTATGGAAAAGTGGTTGCACTTATTACTGATAAAAATGGAAATGGTTGGGACGGAACCTACAACGGAAGTAAATTACCTTCTAATGATTATTGGTTCAATGCCGTTTTAGAAGATATTAACGGAAATATTAGAAAAGAAACTGGGCATTTTAGTTTGCTTAGAAAATAAGGGTCAGAATATCATTTGAATTTATTGCCACGAATTCACGGTTTTTATTTTTATGAATTAAAAAGCAACGATTTTTCTAATTCCGTAAAATATTCCACAACTAATGATAACAAAATTTGTGAATTCGTAGCAAAACCAAATATCAAATCTTTTTTTATCCAAATAAAAGTTTCCTCTCAAAATAAGTACAACTTCTTTTAAATTCCGTTTCTTAATTGGTATTTTTGTCTTTATGGATTTTCAATTACATTCTAAATTTAAACCAACAGGAGATCAACCAGAAGCCATCAAACAATTGACTGAAGGTCTTGTTGAAGGAGAAAAATATCAAACTTTATTGGGTGTTACAGGTTCTGGAAAAACGTTTACCGTTGCAAATGTTGTAGAGAAAATCAATCGACCAACCTTGGTGTTGGCACATAACAAAACCTTGGCAGCACAATTGTATTCTGAGTTCAAACAATTTTTTCCAGAAAACGCTGTAGAATATTTTGTTTCGTATTACGATTATTACCAACCAGAAGCATACATTCCTGTAACTGGAACCTATATTGAAAAAGATTTATCAATTAACGATGACATAGAAAGACTTAGAATTAGCACCTCTTCTTCCCTACTTTCTGGGCGAAGAGATGTAATCGTTGTTGCTTCTGTTTCTTGTTTATACGGAATCGGAAATCCGGTAGAATTTAAAAAGAATGTGATTCCGATTGAAACTGGACAACAAATTTCTAGAACAAAATTTTTACATCAACTAGTAACCAGTTTGTATTCTAGAACCGAATTTGAAATAAAAAGCGGAACGTTTAAAGTAAAAGGCGATGTCATTACCATTTATCCTTCTTACGGAGATAACGGGTATAGAATTCATTTTTTTGGTGATGAAATTGAAGAAATAGAATCTTTTGAAATTGAAAGCAATAAAGTCTTAGAAAAATTTCAGGAACTCACCATTTATCCTGCAAACCTATTTGTAACATCTCCAGATATCTTGCAAAATGCCATCCACATGATTCAAGAGGATATGGTAAAACAAGTCGATTACTTCAAAGAAATAGGCAAACATTTAGAAGCAAAACGCTTAAAAGAACGTACAGAGTTCGATTTAGAAATGATTCGTGAATTAGGCTATTGCTCTGGAATCGAAAATTATTCTCGCTATTTAGACGGACGAGAAGCAGGAACAAGACCTTTCTGTTTGTTAGATTATTTTCCTGATGATTATTTAATGATTATCGACGAAAGTCACGTAACCATTCCGCAAACACACGCAATGTATGGAGGTGATAGAAGTAGAAAAGAAAATTTAGTAGAACATGGATTTCGACTAACAGCAGCAATGGACAATCGTCCTTTAAAATTTGAAGAATTAGAAGACATTCAGAATCAAGTAATTTATGTAAGTGCAACGCCAGCAGATTACGAATTGCAAAAAACAGAAGGAATTTTTGTAGAGCAAGTGATTCGTCCAACCGGATTGTTAGATCCTGTTATTGAAGTACGTCCGAGTTTAAATCAGATTGATGATTTAATAGAAGAAATTCAAATTAGAGTAGAAAAAAACGAACGAACGTTAGTAACAACATTGACCAAAAGAATGGCAGAAGAATTGGCAAAATACTTAACTCGCATACAAGTTCGCTGTCGATATATTCATTCTGATGTTGATACTTTAGAACGTGTAGAAATTATGCAAGATTTGCGTAAAGGCTTGTTTGATGTTTTGATTGGCGTAAATTTATTACGTGAAGGATTAGATTTACCAGAAGTTTCTTTAGTTGCTATTTTAGATGCGGATAAAGAAGGTTTTTTACGTTCGCACAGATCGTTGACACAAACCATTGGTAGAGCCGCAAGAAACGTAAACGGATTGGCAATTTTGTACGCAGATAAAATGACCAACAGCATGCAAAAAACCATTGATGAAACCAATAGAAGAAGAGAAAAACAAATTGAATACAATACAGAAAACAATATTACACCAACACAAATTACCAAAGCAATAGACAACTCGTTGACTAAAAGCGCAGTTTCTTCTTTTCATTATGATAATGCTATAAACAAAGCTGCAGAAGCAGATTTAGAATACTTACCAAAACCAGAAATTGAAAAACGAATCAGAGAAACTCGTAAAAACATGGAATTGGCAGCAAAAGCTTTGGACTTTTTAACAGCTGCACAATTTAGAGATGAAATTGAGGTTTTGAAAAGGCATTTGTAATTTTTTTAATATATTTGATTTGTTATGAAAAAATCTATCCCTTTAGTTTTTCTTTTGTTGTTTATTTTTAGTTGTGGCACAAGTAATTACAAAATCACAAATCGTTTTAATAGTAATTACAAAATTGATACTATTGGAATTCATGGACGTAATTTAAAAACTAACGGATATTACTACTACGAAGAAAAGATTCACAAGGCTAATTTTCATAAACCTATTAGTATCAAAGGTGATTTTATTTATGCTGTTCGTCCAATTTTATTAGATTCAGTTGGTAACTTCTCTATTTCAGATCGTTTTATTGGTATGTATAATCGTAAAAGAAATAACAACTACGCTTCTTCAAAAAAAAAATTAGAAGAAAGTTTAAAAAAAGATTACAAACTACCTACAACAGGTTATTTTAGTGTAAAAAATAATAAAATTAGAATTCAATATTATTTAAATGGACCTGAAAGTTCTAAAAGCAAACAATCTTTTAGAGAATATACAGGCATCGTATTAAATGATAGTACTTTTGTTTTAACTGAATATTTAGATTTTAGATTTAAAAAAATTACAATGCTACACAGAACTTATCATTTTCAAAAATTTAATTAATATGAAAAAAAATTGCCTTACTATTTTTAAAACAAAACCATGAAAAAAAAATTTACTCTGATAATCCTATTAGTTGGATTAAACACTATTGCACAAGCTAAATTTGAAAAAGGATATTTTATCAAAAATAACGGAGATAAAGTCGAATGCCTTATTAAAAATAAAGGGTGGGTTAATACTCCTCAAATTTTTGAATATAGAATATCAAACAGTTCTTTAACTCAAACAGGTTTAATAAAAAACATAAAAGAATTTGGGTTTAAGGACATCGCTAAGTTTAAACGTTTTGAAACCAAAATAGACAGATCTAGTCGTAAATACAATTCTCTTGATAAAAGTAGATTGTCAAATTTCAAAAAAGAAACGATATTTCTTGAAGTAATTATTGAAAGTGATATTCAATTTTTACAATATCAAAAGGATGGTCTAATACGTTTTTTTTATATCAAAGAAAATGAGAGTATTAAACCTTTAGAGTATAAATTATATAACAATAGTGGTAGGGTTTTAAAGAATATAAATTATATTAAGCAACTAAGAGATAATTTTTTTATTAGCAATTATAATTTCACAGAGCTAACTTATACAAAAAAAGATTTGTCTAAATTTTTTGTTAAATATTTAGAGATAAACAAGTTAGAGTACAAAAAATATTCCAAAGAAAAAAATTATAAAGCCACCTATAATTTAAAATTAAAAGTTAAAAATAGTTTTGTCAGTTTAATTTATGCAAATGACAAAATAAGTCCTGGAGTAAAATTAGATAGTGAAAATCAATTTAAATTTGGGTTTGAGTTTGAGATGATACTTCCAATTAATAACAATAAATGGGGTGTATTTATTGAACCTACCTATCAATCCTTTAATTCTTACAAAGAGATTAAAGCTAATGATGCAATAAATAATACTTACAAACCAACCACTGTTTATAAATCAATTGAAATCCCAATTGGAGTACGACATTATTTATTTTTAAATAAAAAATCTAAAATTTTTATAAATGCGGGCTTAGTTGCAGATATTACATTTTCATCATCGACAGATATTAAGCGCTTTAACTATGGTTTTCTTGTAGGAAACCCTATTGATCCATCTCAACGTAATTACTCTTTAACTATTTATAATTCTACTAACTTCTTTTTAGGTTTTGGTTATAGCTACTCAAAATTTAACATTGAATTTAGACTAAACTCAGATAGGGCTATAGCATATAGCCAAGGGACAATCTTGTCATACAACTCATATAGCACAATTATTAGTTATTCCCTTTTTTAAAATGATATATATTACTTAATTCAATTCTTAAATAATATTTTTAATACGTTTTTATAAATAAGTTAACGTTTATTAAAATCATAAAAAAAATAAAAATGGGAAGAGATACCCAAAAACATTTTTATATTTCATCAAACAAATTCAATATCTTTGCTTTTTCTAAAAAGATAAAATGCAACAAAGAATACCTAATTACATTAAATACCTATTTGTAAATATACTCTCTGTTACTATATTTTCGTTACTTTTTAGAGTTCTTTTCTATTTCTTTTTTGTACAATTAAATTCGGCAACGACTTCAGAAATACAACAAGCTTTTACTTTGGGAATTCGTTTTGATATCAAGTTGGCAACATTAGTGGTTTTTCCGATTGCGATCTTATTGTTTATTGTAAATCAACGTTTTTTTAAGTATAATATTTATAAAAAAATTAGCCTTCTTTATTTTACTACTTTCTACTTAATACTCACATTATTTTATTTAGTAGATTTTGGTTATTACGATTACTTAAACGTTCGTTTAGATTCAGCTTCATTACGTTTTTTAAGTGAATTAAAATTATCAACCCAAGTATTGTTTGAAAGTTATCCTGTTTATAAAGGTTTAATTGGATTGTTGATTTTAGGAGTTATCATTTACAAATTTAACTTGTTTATCTATAAAAAATTTACTATTTCTACTATTCCTATTTCTAAAAAGAAAAAAGCTTTTTTTATTATCATTCCGTTTTTCATTTTAGCATTTGGTATTTATAACAGCGTTACACATTATCCATTAAGGTGGAGTCAGGCATTCTTTTCTAAAAATCAGACGGTAAATCAGTTTGCTTTAAATCCAATTTTATATTTCTATGATAGTTTTGCTTTTAGAAGTGATGGATTTGATCTTGAAAAAACCAAAAAATATTATCCTTCAGTTGCCAAACAATTACACTTACCAAAAGATTCATTATCCTTTAAGAGAAGTTTTATAAAAGTAGATTCTATTACCACTAAACCAAATGTAGTTATTGTGCTTTTAGAATCTATAGGAGCTGCGACAATGAGTTATTATGGGAATCCTTTAAACACAACTCCAAAACTGGATAGTATTTTAAACAAAAGTGTAAATTTCACAAATTTTTATGTGCATAAAGCTGGTACGGCGGGAAGTGTTTTTGCAAGTATTACAGGATTGCCAGATGTAGATAATGTAGAAACTGCTTCTCGTAATCCGATGGTAATAGATCAACGTATTATTTTTGATCAGTTTGAGGGTTATGAAAAACTTTATTTTATAGGAGGAAGTGCAAATTGGGCAAATATTCGTGGAGTATTTCAATCAAATATCAGCAATTTAAAAATTTATGAAGAAGGAAGTTATCAAGAAGAAAACAGAGCTGATGTATGGGGAATAGACGATTACGAATTATTTAAAGAATCTAATAAAGAATTGCAAAAATTGCATCAGCAAAGCAAACCATTTATAGCTTATATTGAAACATCTTCAAATCATATGCCGTTTACAGTTCCTGATAAAAAAGGGAGTTACAAACCATTAAAAGAAGAAGAAATTAGTAAAGAATTATTAGAAAAATCTGGTTTTAAATCAGTAGCACAAATTAACGCGTTGCGTTATTTAGATTTTAATATAGACTTATTTTTAAAACGAGCTAAAAAAGCTGGTTATTATGATAACACAATCTTTTTATTCTTTGGAGATCATAATACAGCGATGAATCCAGTTGATTTTTTAACAAAAGAAGAATCCGCTTTAGGAACCGTTGTACATCATGTTCCGTTTTTTATTCATGCTCCAAAATTTACCAAAACAAAAGTAGTATCACGATTCACAAAACTAGTAGATTTAATGCCTACAGCAGCTAGTTTAGCAAATATCAATTACACAAATTACACCTTAGGTTCTAATGCATTAGATTCTGTACAAGCTACAGATTTTGCTTTTTTATATTTAGCAATAAAAGGCGAACCAGCTTTGGGGATATTGAAAAACAACTATTATTACACGCTTACTACAGTTACAAATTCAGCTAATTTATATGATTTTAACGGAGAGGACTTAACCGATATTAGAAAAGATTATCCAACTATTACCAAACAAATGGATAGTCTTTTGAGGGGTTATTATAATGCTACAAAATACTTGTATTATAATAACAAGAAAATTAAGTAGTAAACATTTTTTTTGACAAAAAGTGCTGCAATTTAAATGCATAAAAACCTAAAATTGCACCAATAGTTGCGCCAGTTAAAATATCAGTTAGAAAATGAACCCCTAAATACAATCTACTATACGCAAAGAAAATTGGAAATATAAAAATAAATTTGATGTATTTATATTTGTCTTTAAATAAGAAATAAATAAACACAGAAAATGTCATAGAAGTTGTTGCATGACCAGACGTAAAACTATAACTCTGAGGAGTAATTAATGTTCTTAATAAATGATTAATACTTACATCATTGTTTGGTCTTAATCTTTCAAAAATTCCACGAATAACATTTGTAAATTGATCAGAAAAGGCAACCAATAAGATTGTGAAAAGAAAAATAAATCCGCCCTTTTTCCAACCGAATTTTTTGAAAATTAAAAAAATAATTAACAAAAACAATGGAGCCCAATTTAGTTGGTTTGTAATAAACAACCAAAATGGATCCCATTGTTCGTTTCCTAAATTATTTAAATAGATAAGAATTTGTTTGTCTTTTTGAAGTAAGAAATCAAACATAAATTACTTCCCTATTTTTACAATCTCTAGTTCAAAAACTAAATCAGATTTTGCAGGAAATGGACCATAAACTTTATCTCCATAACCTAAGTTATATGGAATAAACAAACGCACTTTTCCTCCTTCTCTCATATTTAAAATTGCTTCATTTACACCAGTAATCATTGGTTGTTGACTTAATGTAAATGTAAAAGGATCTTTACCTACTGTAGATTGAATAGGTGTGCCGTCTGCCAACATCATATTATAATGAATTGTTGTTGGCGTAGTTGCAGAAAACTTTTTCCCTCGACCTCTTTTAAGCGTTAAAATAGATAATCCTGATGCTGTTTTTTTAGCTTTATTAATTCCTTGTGATTTTTGAAATACTTCTTTATCTTTTAAAAATTTAGCATATCTAACA
>Ga0316206_1002363_pt1 | contig 12900 bp, 10 predicted proteins | sample 6monthpyrite_MG_FD_204942 | JGI IMG/M metagenome (GOLD analysis project Ga0316206, IMG submission 204942) | Microbial mat bacterial communities from mineral coupon in-situ incubated in ocean water Damariscotta River, Maine, United States -... | ecosystem: Environmental > Aquatic > Marine >...
TTCTGCAGTTCTCCAACTAAATCGTCGAGTAAATTAAGGCCATAGGTTTGTGCCGACCCTAAGATTCGATGACATATGTTTGAAATTTTAGTATAGTCATGGTGCTTAGAGGCGATTCGTAGGTTTTCAAAATCGTCCCATCTATTTTTAAGATAGGTGGGCATATAGTCGGATAATTCTTTGTCAATATTTTCATCACAGAAATTATACGTCATATGCCTGCTCTCGTTACTCTGGTCATTCTTTTGTGGCGCCAAGTACTTCCCTAATACTTCAATTAATTTTTTCTTTTTTATAGGTTTTGCTAAAAAATCATCCAGGCCAGCGTCTAGGCATCGCTTTTTATCTTCTTTTAAAGCATTTGCGGTTAAGGCAATAATCTTTCTATGCGGGGAGTGATTAACCTTTTCCATTTCTCTTATGAGCTTGGTGGCCTGCAGGCCATCCAGTTCAGGCATTTGAATATCCATTAAAATAAGATCATAATAATTTTCTTTGGCCAAACTTAGCGCTTCTTTACCATTTTCTGCGACGGTAATTTCTAAGTCTTCCGATTTTAGAAATTCTTTGATGACGAAGACATTATCCACAAAATCTTCGGCCAATAATATCTTGCCAGATAAGGTTGTTGTCATTTTAAGGTCATTTTGTAATGGCTCTAAACTTCTTTTTGGAATGAGGACTTGCTTTAGCTTTCCATTATTAATGGGTTTATAGAAATGTCCCAAAGGATTTAGTTGTTGCATAAGGGTTTGGTCATTTTTTCTATTATTTGGAGGAAACATAAAAATTGTTTTTTGTGAAATATTAGTGAGTTCATTTAAATGTTTGTAGGTTTCAAAACCACCTAAAACGGGCATCTTAATGTCGATAAATATTAAGGCAAATGTATCGATTTGACTTTTATATTTCTCTATCGCCTCAATTCCTGAAGAGCAAAGTTGCACGACGGCGCCGGCATTTAAGAGGTAATCGGAAAGAATTTTTTGTTCACCAATATGATCATCAATGATGAGGACTTTGCACTTTTTCAAATCAAGATCCAGATGATAACAATCGATTAATTTGACACCTTTTTCTATACCGGCGGGAATTGTTAAGCTAAATTTTGAACCGATATTCACTGCGCTCTCAGCATGAATAGTGCCCTTCATTAAAGTGGCCAGCTTGCGCACAATGGTGAGCCCTAGGCCAGATCCTCCATACTCTCGAGTTGTGGAAGCATCGGCTTGCTTAAATTCGTCAAATATAGTGGAAAGTTTATCTTCGGCAATGCCAATTCCGGTGTCGGCCACGGTAAATGAGAGTTGTTGAGTTTCACGATTAAAAATTATTTCTAATTTTATACTACCCTCTTGGGTAAACTTAATAGAGTTGCCAATGAGATTTATCAATATTTGCTTTATTCTATGGCCATCGATATGAACCTGCTCTGGCATTTCACCAATAAATTGATGATAAAAACTCAATCCCTTTTTGGTGGCATAATTGCTCATAATTTCACTTACGTCTTCAATGATTTTTGTCGGAGAGTATTTACTTAACTGAATTTCTAGTTCACCAACTTCTATTTTAGATAAGTCGACAATATTATTTATCAGCATTAAGAGAGAGTCGATGGAATTATTTAATATATTAATATGATAATTGAGATCTGGGTCTTTTAACCTGTCTTTTATAATTTCCACGAGACCAGAAATAACATTGAGCGGAGTGCGTATTTCATGGCTCATATTGGCGAGAAAAATGGATTTAAATTCTGAAGCCTCTTTTAATTTTTTATTAAGTTGTTTGCGTTCAATTGAATTGACAATGGCCCTAGGAATGAGTGTTGATTTTGTCGTTAGCGCTTCACTTTTATACAAAAAATCGCTGACGCCGAATTTTATCAAGTCGTAAGACAAATTATCGTTTTCATTGCCGGTCAGAACAATGAGGGGAATATCACCAAATTTTTCGATGATATTGACAATTTCATTGCAATCCTGGTGACCCGAAATATTCAGATCCGCGAGAATGATGTCCACATCACATAGCAGGTTAACACTTAGAGAAGAGTAGTCTTGGATATAAACTATTTCACAGGGCCTAACAAAGGTTTTGTTAATGATTTTTTTAATGATGTGAAATTCGCTCTCTTCATCTTCAATGACCACAATTTTTAACTCATGGGTATACATATTATTCGCCTTGGTTATTGATCATAATAAATAATGACTATGTTATCGACGGTAATGAATATAATAATTAATCGGTGTTTTCAATTGACAGCTTAACTCTCTTTTGGTTTTTAATAAAAATTATTGTTTGCTTAACCGATTAAAAAAGTATGGCCTATTCTGGTCAGGAAAGTATCAATAGTCTGTAAAGAAAACTTGATTTTACTCTGTGACTTTTAAGCTTTTTGAAATTTCAAAAGAGAAGACACTACCTTCTTTTGGGACTGACTCCACCCAAATTTTACCACCATGAAGTTTGACAACTTTCTGGCAGATGGCGAGACCTATCCCTGTGCCAGGAAAGGCGGTTTGACTATGCAGTCGATGAAATATTTCAAATATTGTTGTAAAATACTTTTGCTCGATACCAATTCCATTGTCCTTTACCGTAAAAAGCCAACAGTCTTCTTTTTCAGAGCAGCCGATTTCGATAATAGATTTGCTCCCTTGCGGTCTATATTTGAGAGCGTTTTCTATTAAGTTTTGCAACAATTGCGAGATGCATGAGGTATCGCAAATGATCTCGTTGGGCATCTTTTGTAGGGTGATTTCCGCGTTTGCTGTCCTTATTTGCCGATCTAATGTGCAGAGAATTTCCTTTAATACTAATGTCAAATTGACCTTTTCTAGATTGAGCTTTACCCCGTTCGCTTGTGCAAGGGTCAAAAGATTGCTGATCATCGCGTCCATGCGAGCACTGCTGCGTGAAATTGTCTTTAAAGCAAAGTTTACTTCTGCATTGTCATGAGCTCCCAACTCTTCGGTTAGAATCTCTATATAGGTCGAAATATGCCTGAGCGGTGCCTGCAGGTCGTGGGCAACGATATAGGGAAATTGTTCTAACTCTTCAATTCTTTTTAGCAGTTCATATTGATTTTGCAATTCTCTGTCCTTTAGGAAATAATATTATGATTTTAAAAGTTTTATAACAAAACAAGTATGTGGATTTTTATTATCTATATCTAAGCTACCGGCATTTTTTTCCACAATATTTTTTGAAATGGAAAGCCCGAGACCGGTACCTTTGCCAATTTCTTTTGATGTAAAGAAGGGAGTGAATAGTTTATCTTGTATGTTTTTCGGAATGCCTTTTCCCGCATCGGTTATTTTAATAACTTGAAATTTATCCTCTTCGGAGATATCAATTTTTATCCATTTTTCGTCGAGATTTTCAATGGCATCATAAGCATTGCCCAGTAAATTAATAAAGACTTGCGATAAATGAACGGGATCACCTAAAATTTGAGCATCTTCTTTAGAAGAGTTAAAATCGACTTGGATGTCTACCCCATGATTTTTAAACTTTTCACCACAAAGTCCTAAGACATCGTCTAAAACTTCTTTTAGTGCAATGGGCCCGACATTTTCATCTAGCGAGTCTCGCGAAACAGATCTTAGTCCGTGCACGATTTTAGTTATTCTCTGTACGGTGGACTCTATCACCGTAAAGGACTTTGAAATCATCGAATCATTTAAGAGGTTTTTCTCCTGTGCTTTTTGGAGCATGCTAATTGATGTTAATATAATCGCCAAAGGGTTGTTGATCTCATGGGCAATTCCTCCTGCCATTTCTCCTAAGGCCACCATCTTTGCAGAGTTTATGGCATTTTCTTTTTGCCTCTCAATTTTTTGTTGCGCTTCAGAAAGCTGATAGGCTTTTTGTCTATTATTATTTACCACGGATGAAACCAATATATTGATTTTTTTACTTAAGTCGTCCAATTCGTCGCATAGATGATTTTTTTTCGGGCGTGAAAGATGTAGTTTTTTAGGTCGTTCTCCCTGATCAATTTTAAAATTTTCCAGGTGGTATGTAATCTTTTTAAGATGTTGGGTGATGAGTTTTCTACATATCATTAGGATAATGAAGGAGACTAAAAAAGTTTTAAAAATTTGAGAAACGAGAATATAACTTAATTTGACTTTCATTTTGTTAAAGATATTTTCTTTGCTCGCAGTGACCAGTAAAGTACCCAGATTATCTATACTTTGCGCCAAGCCAAAATGAATGAGCGGGAATTTTCGCTTCTCCGTATTTGGCAGCTCAATGGCAGACTGATCTCCGACGGCAGTTATTAATTGTCCGGCGGGATTGTATAACTCTACAAACACCATATCCTGAATGGAGAGAATGCTTTGAAGTTGTTCATGCATTTGCTTATTTTCGAAGTTCCAAAGAGATTTTGTCAACCCAGGGACAGAGATTTTCTGAATATTGCTGAAGGCACGATTTAAAGAAATGATTTCGGCATCAAAATCGAGATAAAATATTATGGCAGTGAAGATTGTGGTAATGATAAAACTGGCAAAAAGAATATGCAGTAATAGTTTCTTTTCTATTGAACGAGACATTTTTAGCGCCAATTTAACTCCTCGTCACAATCATGCTTCCTCATGGGCGGTGGCCTTTATTTTAGGTTTTATGAACAGATCATTGAGCTCCATAGCTTTACGAATATCATTATAATCTTTGTCGTCACCCAATAAAAAGCCCTCTCGCTTCAAGTTTTTTAATATTTTTTTGTCTTTGATATTCAATAAGGACTCTCTTAAATGGCCCAAGACTTTGCCAGAAATTCCTTGCCTAGCGACCCATGGTTGAGTGGGCGCTTGAAATGTTGAAATTACCTTGACTCTGGCGGAAATTTCCGGATTCGTCAGAATTCCCATTTTAAATGCACCAGCATCGTAGACCTCTCTGGCAACGCTTATGGCGACCTTATCGTGTTGGTCGAGGTAAACGATTTTTTTAAAATCAGAGGCATGCAGACCATGCACATAGAGCGCATGTTGAGAGAGGTAGCGACCAATTGTGGATTTTTTATTGCCAAAGGCAAAGGTTTTTCCTTTGAGATCTTCCAGGCGCTTAAGCGGACTCTTGACATTCACTGCAATAACGCCGGTAAATGTTTTTTTTCCTTTTTTTGACTCAACGGCAATGATGGAAATATTCTTATTGAGCTTTTTTGCTTTGACGTAGGAGGCGGCGCCAATGCGCGTAAAGTCAATTTTACCCTCTATTAAGGCATCAACACCATCTTCGTAGGTGAGAAAAAAATGACTGCGAATGCTAATTTCTTCTCCCATTGAAAGACGCATACTTTTTTCAATTTCTCTTAAAACGGGGCCAAACTGTTCGTCCAATGAGCTCCTCTGTTCAGATCCGTACAGGGCGAAGTTTAAGGTTTTCGTCTCGGCCATGACGGAAAGTGGGGTTATTAAGGCGCTGACGGTGGTTAGTTTTATGCCCGCAATGATAAGATATTTAAACAAATGCAGAAAAACGTTGTTTTTGGTTTTCGCGAACTGTTTATAAAATTTCAAGATGAACATCGACTTGCGTACCATTTTTATTGGTTCAATATATGTATTATACAATTTATTTTTGATAAGTATATCACGAGAGTTGCCATCAAGTGAGGACAAGTGCTGGTATTAATATTTATTGTAAAAGATGTTTAACCCTTATACCAAGTCAGGTATTGTCTGCCAGATGATCGTTTTTTTGAGGTATAAACATGAAATTGTTTTTGATCCTATGGCCACTGGGAATAATAAGTAATGTGCTCTATGCTGCCAATAAAACTCCAAAAATAGCCCTTAAATGGCGTATGGATGGAGTAAAAGAGGACACTGACGACAAGTCAAAAACCTATGGTGCAGGCAAAGAATTTAAATTTCAAATTCCCTATCTTCGCTTTGGTATTAAAGGTGGCATCACCGCGGGTCTGACCTATCGTGTGCGTTTTCGTTTAAATAAAACTCTCGCCAGCGATGGCACTGGCGACCAAACTGGGCGCGGTTTAAACTATGCGTATGTGGAAAAAAAAGTCAATGGAGATTTAAAGTTAAGAATAGGCAAGCAAGGGCTTTATCGTGGGGGTTGGGAAGCCGCGCTTAGTTCTAAAGAAGAATATTCCTTTTCCCCCAATCGTTTTTCTTTCTATGCTCTTGGTGTAGGTGCTTTTTACCAATTCGCTCAACAAAAATTTATTTTTCAGGTGCTGAATAATAGTCATGATAGCAATAATCAAAGCCTACCGCTCTACGGTGTTCATTGGTTGAGCAGCTTTTTTAAGGGGGTGATCAACCCCATTGTCAGTTATCATGTCGACCCCTTTGAGCAATCGGCTGCAAGTAAAGTTAAAGGTAAATATACTTATTTGGCCTTTGGGAATAGGCTGAAAGTGCAAGATTTTACTTTTGACTTTGATTACCTGATTAACAAATCGGATAAAACTTCTGCCGTCGATAAGGCCATAAAAAACCGTGGTTATGTTGCCCGCATGGCCTACCAATGGGGTTTCTGGCGTCCGCAAATGAAATACTCTCGCATTGTCACCGAGGGCAATATTCAAAAGGCCACCAAGGGAGCGGGAGAGGATACCGACTTTCATATTGCCCTTGAATACTATCCTGCTGGCAATACGTCTTTTAGGTATCATGTGGCGCATATTACGGAAAAATTTGCAGCGCAAGCGGCGCCGGCCATTAAGCAAACCACCATTAAATTTGGCATCGCAGGGATTTTTTAAGGTGTCTTGCGACGGGTGGGAGGGGAGATTTTTTCCAAGCGATGGTAATTGAATTTATGCTGGCGCTGCTGGGGGGACAATGTTTTTTCTTTTCTAGCGTATGCCCAATTAAACGCCTGGTTGGGGTTAAATTCTTCGCCGTAGGCGAGGTTAGCGAGGCGATTTACCGCTAGCGCGGGCATAGCGGGAGAGCGTTGTGACTTATTTAATTCATTTTGCATATTGAATTCCTCCAGGTAGTCCAGTGCCCATAGTGAAGTGGATAAGATAATGGTGCCACCGATGCTCGCGACAATGAAAAAAACTAACGATATTTTCATAATTTCCCTCCCTGTTTTTGTCTCAACAAAATTATGCCTCAGCGAGTGAAGAGCGTCCAATTTTGCAATGAGTGAAAAATGGAAAGAGTCTTTGTTACGGATATTCCTAACCCATTCTTCACATAAATCTAACATGACTGGACTTTATAAAGCAGCATTAGTCGGGTATTGTCGGCGCAAAGATAACTTATGAGAGGAGAAAAAATGAAGAAAGTTTTAGGCCTGATGGCACTTTTTATGCTGGGAAGTGGACTCTTTGCAGGGGAAAAAACTCCAAAAATTGAGGTTAATTGGCGCCTGGATGCGGTTAAAAATGATACTGACGACAAGACAAAAACATATGGTACAGGGGAAGGTTTTAAATTTCAAATTCCCTATATTCGCTTTGGTGTCAAAGGTGTTTTCGATGAGAGTCTTTCCTATCGCGCCCGTTTTCGTTTAAATAAAACTCTCGCTAAAGGTACCAACGGCGACGAAACCGGGCAGGGTCTGGACTATGCTTATGTCGATAAAAAAATCAATGGGGATTTAAAATTGCGCATTGGCAAGCAGGCCCTTTATCACGGTGGTTGGGAAGCCGCCATCAGCTCTAAAGAGGAGTATTCCTTTTCGGCGAATAGTTTTTCTTATTATGCTGTAGGGGTGGCGGCCTTTTATCAAATTGCTGCGCAAAATCTTATTTTTCAGGTGTTGAATAATGGCAATGATAGCAAGAATCAAAGTACCCCTCTTTATGGAGTGAGCTGGTCCAGTGTCTTTTTTAATGGAGTGATCAATCCCATTGCAACTTATCATATCGATCCATTCGAAAATTCAGCAGCGGGGGAAGTCAAAGGTGAGAATACTTATTTGGCCTTTGGCAATAGGTTGAAAGTGAAAGATTTTACCTTTGATTTTGATTATCAAATTAATAAAGCCGATAAAACAACAGTCACCGGTAAGGCGCTAAAAAACAAAGGTTATGTTGCCAGAATGGCCTATCAATGGGGTCTTTGGCGTCCGCAAATTAAATACTCTCGCATTGCCACTAAAGGCAAAATTCAAGGGTCTACCGCTGGGTTGGGAGACGATATAGATTACCATATCGCCCTTGAATATTATCCCCATGGCAAGGCCAATTTTAGGTATCACTTGGCCTATATAGCGTCTAAATTTGAGTTCGAAGGCAATACCGGCACCGATACTAGAGATACCGCCATTAAATTAGGCATGGCGGGAAATTTCTAAGGAATTGATGAGGCCCGTGGTTTGTGCTTAATTAAACTCGTTATGCGGGTTATATTCTTCAAGTTCACGGTAGTTAATTGTTTTTGGTGAATCCGCTTGCGCTGGCAATCTGGTGCTTTTTTCATTGGATTGCCAATTGAAGGCTTCGTTGGCATTATATTCTTCGGGGTAGATAAAGGCGCCACTGGCAACCTCTAACTTTGCCGCCGGTGATACGCTGACTGGCCAATTAAATTGATGATTGGGGTTATATTCTTCGTAGTAGTCAAAGGCCCCCACTTGCAATGACAATGCTGTGGTAAAGACAAATAATAAAACTGATTTCATGATGACCTCTCATTCTCTCTATGGGTTAGCATAACATAGCTTCCTTGTCGGTACCTGCCGATGATTCCTTTAGTCTTGCAATATTGTTTAAAACCTCGTAATTTTGAAAACATGCATAAGTTTTATAGAGCACTTCCTATTTTTGGTTATTTGTTTCTCTCTTTGGCCTCTTTTGCAGGGCATGCGCAAACTGGTCGTCCCTCTGGGGGGAGGCCCGCTAGGCCCCAGCAAGTATTGCCAGAAAAAGGTGGCACGGCCGAGTTTTTGCGGACTATGCAAAAACGTATGGGGTTGAGTGAGAAAATGCTCGACGATATGTTGCGCGGAGGATTGTTTCAAGATTTTGAGGAAAAATTTGAAAAAATGATGGAAGAAGTTGATAAAGATTTACCAGAGCATTTTTTTAAAGGTGAGAGTTTTGGCAATGTTTTGCGCGGCTTCGATTTGCATCGCGGATTGAGCAGTGGGGATTTTCGCTGGATGAATACTCCCAAAGAGCGGGTGTTGATTGTCAAAGTAGGGGAGTTGAAAGATAACGCCGTCAATATTGTTATCAAAAATAATAGCATTAAAATTTCTGGCACCATCACTAAAAAAACTCAAAATAAAAATGCGCAGGGGATGAACATTTCTCGCATCTCTGCAAGCTCTTTTAATAAGACTTTCTCTGTGCCCAGTGATTGTGCTGGAGAGCGCGCCAAAATTGAAAATAAGCAGGGAGAAATTCTTATCCGCCTGCCCAAAAAAAAGATTGCTAAAAGGCAGCAGTTGAAAAGGCCAGCACAGAAGAGACCTCCTGCTCCGGCACATAAAAACGATAAAGTTATTTAAGAGGATGACCCTTGTATTATAAAATCATAAAACAAAACCGCAGCTTTATCCACAATGAATGGGTCAGTAGTGCGGGGGGCGAACAGCTTGCCGTTTACGATAAATATAGCGGAGAATTGCTCGAAAAAATTCCTTACCTGACCTCGGAACAGGTGGCAGCGGCGGCCAAAAGTAGCGTTGGCGCTTTTAACATTTTACAGGAATTATCTTGTCAGCAGCGGCAGTTGTTGTTGAATAAAGTTATCAAAGGCCTGCAGAGTGAGGCGCCTTTTTTTGCAGATCTTATCGCTCGCGAAGCGGGTAAACCCATTCAGTACGCGGCACAGGAAGTGGAACGTTGTCTCTCTACCTTAACTTTTGCGGCGGCCGAGGGGCCGCGCTTTAGCGGAGAGACGATCGCCATGGATTATGCGGCGGGAGTAGGAAAAACGGCCTTGACTAAACCTATGGCAATCGGACCTATCCTGGCGATTTCGCCCTTTAATTTTCCCTTAAACCTGGCCTTACATAAAATCGCCCCAGCTCTTATCTTGGGCCTGCCTATTTTACTGAAGCCGTCGCCGCTGGCACCTTTGACGAGCTTGGCCTTTGCCCGCTTGGTGCAGGAAGCGGGTTTTCCCGCTGGCGCTTTGAACGTCGCCATCTGCGACCATACTCTAGCGGAAAAACTGGTGCAAGACGAAAGGTTTGCCATGCTCTCCTTCACCGGCTCGGCCAAAGTCGGCCATCATTTGCGCTCGCTGGCCGGCAAGAAAAAAGTGGTCCTCGAATTGGGTGGCAATGCTGGAGTGATCATTAACGATGCCTTGGATCTCCCCGCCGTTGCCAAGTCTGTAGCGTTAGGTGCCTATGCCTATGCCGGCCAAATATGTATTTCCACCCAAAGAATTATTGTGCAAAAAAAACTTTATGCAAAATTTAAGGAACTTTTATGCGGTGAAATTAAGCTGCTAAAAAGTGGCGATCCTTTACAGGCGCATACCGTGATCGGCCCACTCATCAGTAAAAAGGAATTATTGAGAGTGGACGAATGGGTGCAAAATGCCGTGGCCACAGGGGCGAAAATCGTCTGTGGTGGATTTACTCAGGCCAGTGAGCATAATATTTACGCCCCGACATTATTGGAAAATACCCCAACCTCGGCGAAAATTTATCGTCAAGAGGCCTTTGCGCCAGTGGCGACATTGGAGGCCTATGATGATTTTTCTGAGGCCATCGAGAGAGTGAATGATTCCGTGTATGGTTTGCAGGCCGGAGTTTTTAGCAATAATATTGACTATATGAAAATCGCTCACGATAAACTCCAAGTGGGTGCGGTGATTATGAATCATGTGCCAGGATTTCGCGTTGAAACCATGCCTTACGGTGGGGTCAAAGACTCTGGACTGGGTCGCGAGGGCATTCGCTATGCCATGATGGAGATGACCACCCCGCGCTTATTGGTTTATTAATTCTTTTTCGTTAAGTATGAAGCAGATTGGGAGACACATGTCTCAGAGAAGAGAAGGACTCTCCTGAAGAGAGTTATAAATGAATCTTTTGAAGAAGATATAGCGTCTTGATTTCTCATTTATCAGAATATGCTAAATAAAAAAAACTAGTCATACAAGATGTTTATTTTATCAATGGGAATTTCCTTTTGCTGGCACCGTTTCAGGACACCACTAGTCGGGCATTCTCTGCGCCATCCGAGCGCCAGCGCAGCAATAGAGCGCCTGCGCAGCAATAGAGCGCCAGCGCAGCAAAGAGCGCCAGCGCAGCAAAGAGCGCCAGCGCAGCAAAGAGCGCCTGCGCAGCAAAGAGCGCCAGCGCGGCATAGAGCGCCCACGCAGCAGAGAGCGCCAGCGCAGCAATAGAGCGCCAGCGCAGCAATAGAGCGCCAGCGCAGCAATAGAGCGCCAGCGCAGCAAAGAGCGCCAGCGCAGCAAAGAGCGCCAGGGCAGCAAAAAGCGCCTGCGCAGCAAAGAGCGCCAGCGCAGCAAAGAGCGCCAGCGCAGCAATAGAGCACCAGAGCAGCAAAGAGCGCCAGCGCAGCAAAGAGCGCCTGCGCAGCAAAGAGCGCCAGCGCAGCAAAAAGCGCCTGCGCAGCAAAGAGCGCCAGCGCAGCAGAGAGCGCCAGCGCAGCAAAGAGCACCCACGCAGCATAGAGCGCCAGCGCAGCAATAGAGCACCAGCGCAGCAATAGAGCGCCAGCGCAGCAAAAAGCGCCTGCGCAGCAAAGAGCGCCTGCGCAGCAAAGAGCGCCAGCGCAGCAAAAAGCTCCCACGCAGCAAAAAGCGCCAGCGCAGCAAGAGCGCCAGCGCATCAAAAAGCGCCAGCGCAGCAATAGAGCGCCAGCGCAGCAAAAAGTACCAGCGCAGCAAAGAGCGCCAGCGCAGCAAGAGCGCCAGCGCAGCATAAAGCGCCAGCGCAGCAAAAAGTACCAGAGCAGCAAAGGGCGCCAGCGCAGCAAAGGGCGCCAGCGCAGCAAAGGGCGCCAGCGCAGCAAAGAGCGCCAGCGCAGCAAAGAGCGCTAGCGCGCCCCCATCCCCGCCACGCCAAAAGCTTTCACCCCCTCCCGAAAATTGCAATTTCTGCATAGCAGCAATGTGTTCTCAGCAGTGCTGCGCCCACCGAGCGCGACTGGAATTCGATGTTCAAACTGCAAGGCAAAGGTCGAGGAACAATTTTCGCACTTAAAATCCGCCCGTGCCAACGCCCCTCGCCTAATCTCAATAGGAATCGTGCGGTGACTCTTAGAGGGATTTTTTTGTGGGTCGCCAGTTAAGGGCGGCCGCGCCTGCGGGTTGTTCGGGTTGTTCGGGTTGCTAGACTTGGTAGTTTGTTCGTTGAAAAGTTCGCGGGCAGGAATGCCCTCGTTGGATTTTCTGACGGTTGTCACAGGTTTTTGGGGCAGAATCTTTTGTTCTCGATCTTTTTTGTCCTGAGTTCGTTTTGCTTGAGATTGTTTTGCTTGAGATTGTTTTGCTTGAGATTGTTTTGCTTGAGATTGCTTTGCCAGAGATTGTTTTGCTTGAGATTGCTTTGCTTGAGATTGTTTTGCTTGAGATTGTTTTGCTTGAGATTGTTTTGCTTGAGATTGCTTTCGCTGACCCTTGCGACTTCCGTGTAACTTTATACCGAGCATTTTTGCCTTCTTTTTCTCCAAGAGAGCGTCCGCCATCAGGTCGACGATTTCAGCAAGCTCAAGTTTTTGATGGGCGAACAGTCCCTGCAGCTCAGTGATTTTTTCCATGGTGAGCTTGGTTAGGGAAAGGTGCAGGCGCACGGATTGACGACCTTCATTATCGACTTTGGGTTTCTTAGGCTGCGGAGCAATCCCTTTTTCACTTTTCAAATCCGCTAAAATATTTTGGCATTCAGCTTTCGTAGTGTTGCTGATTTTTTCCACTAACAGTTTTTCCTCCTTGGGAGGGAGCGGGACGTCTTTAAAAAATCCGC
>Ga0316206_1002365_pt1 | contig 12885 bp, 13 predicted proteins | sample 6monthpyrite_MG_FD_204942 | JGI IMG/M metagenome (GOLD analysis project Ga0316206, IMG submission 204942) | Microbial mat bacterial communities from mineral coupon in-situ incubated in ocean water Damariscotta River, Maine, United States -... | ecosystem: Environmental > Aquatic > Marine >...
CCACTGAACATGTGATCAATTTAATTGTTGTTTTTATCTTCCAGACGATTTTGATCCCTATTTTATTTCTGTTTGTGATTTACCGTTTATTAAAACAACTGATACTGCTGAAGTGGATGAAGGTATAGTCGGGACTGTAAATGACTGGGATTTGAAACAAATTAAGATTATGGTGCCATATGCTAATGGTTATGGTGGATTCATTGAAGTTAAATCTAAATCGATAGCCAATGATGCTGATCATCATGGATAAATATTTCATATCTTGTTAAAAGCAAGTTGTTAATTCGATGCAATGTCTTCGAGTTTTGATGAAGTTTTTTCGATAAGATTGACGTCATTCATTCGGTAGCCCCGCTTTTTGTAAATCTATCAATAATTGTTTTTTAATTGATGGGTTTGCAATGGGGGTTGTTTTATCGATGTGTGAAATAGTTGTATTGGGATTTGAAATTTTTAACTGTTCAACTATCCATTCCGCATCATCGAGTCTGTTGCTTTGTATGTAACTGGCTGTTAGATATAGCTTAACTGGTACGGCTCTTTCATTACGTTCCTGAGCTTTTTCTAATACATCGATAGCTTCGGTATACTGGTTGAGTGCATAGTAGGCTCGTCCCAGATTAAACAGGTAGTCCCAGGTATAATACGGATTAATCTTCATACCCTTTTGGGCAAACTCTATAGCCTTTTGTGAGTTTCCAAGGTTGTTATATATGAGTGCTAACAGGCCATATCCATCTGCGTACGAGGGTGAAATGTCAATTGCCTTTTTGACAGCGCGTTCCGCTTTAAGGTATTCCTTTCTCATTAAGTGGACATAGCCCTGTACCCAATGGGTTTGAGGGATTGTGTTATCTAACGAAACACCTTGCTCGGCAAGTACCATTGCACGATCTAATGTTTCTATTGGTGTGTCAGTCCATCCGCGCAGATAATCAACGGCTAGAATAAATGCTAGTGCACCATAAGCGCGACCATAAGCAGGGTCGTTGTTAATGGCTTGTCTGTAAGATTCAGCTGATTGAATGTTTGTATCTCTGGTACTTAATTTTGATGACCGTTGTCCTGATAGAAAGAAATCATAAGCTAATAAATTATTGGTTGCTCTCTGAGCCAGACGTTGTTTTTCCTGAGTTGTTACTGTCAGTGATAATTTCTCGATAAGTTTATTGGTAATCTCTTTCTGTATTGAAAATACGTCTTCTAAGTCTTTGTCATAGCGTTGCGCCCATATGTTATAACCGGTTTTCGCATTGATCAGCTGAATATTGATCCGTATTTTATTTGCATGACGCCTTGTATTGCCTTTCACAACATAATCTACATCTAACTCATTATTCAGTTCCTGGGCTGATGTTTTCAGGCCGGCATATTTAAAAGTGGTGTTGCTAGACATGACTAATATTTTTGAGATTTTAGATAGATCCGTAATAATGTCTTCTGTAATTCCTTCAACAAAAATTTCATGCTCTTTAACGCCACCGATATTTTCAAATGGTAATACTATTAACTTCTCATTTGTTTCTGGTTGGTTTGAAATTTGAGTGAATAGAAATGTAGCAATTAACAGGGAAATACTGATCAATGCCATGCTGATGGGTAATGAGAGTTTGAATCGTGGCGTATTTTGGTTTGTTGAGCTTGCTGTGTTTGCCAGTTCTTTCGCTGTACTTTCTGTCGAGGGTTGCACAGTTGCAACAAGTTTGTATCCTTTTTTTGGTATGGTGACAATGAATCGTGGTTGTTTCGCTTCATCTTTTAGTGCTTTACGTAATTTTATGATGGTTGCTGTGACTGCATCATACCCTACTAAAGCGCCATGCCAGACATCTCTCTCGAGTTCATCGCGGGAGATTACTTCATTGGGATGAGCGGCAAAGTAAACCAGCACTTCCATAACCTTTGGTTCAAGTCGCACTGTCTCACCCTGTCGACTTAATGTGCCTTCAGCAGGTGATACTAACCAGTCATCTATAAAGAAGCTTTTAATTTCCATTCTTAAAATGCTTGTTATTACCAGAGATAAACTATTCTAGGTGATTTTTAAACGATTGTATGTTTTTTGTAACTTATTGTAATTACAGGGAAATTATATCTTCGTTTTTTCTTCGTTTTTCGTTCTTTGTTCCGTCGGGACTTTATCCTGTTAGTTCATGATACTCATAATAACTAACCAACAGAGAGGATCACGATTATGAAAAACAATATGTCTGATATCCATCATGAACTATCAAATCTGTTTATTTTTAAATTAACGAATATTTTCATCGTAATGTCATTAATAACTTTCGATTACGCTTATGCAGAGGATGAAGTAGGGCGAATCGAAATCCATACCTTTGAGTCGATGACACTAACTGATCAGCAATTTCTACAAGGCAGTAAAAATGGTATCCCAGTTATACTTGCTGGAGAATTGCGTTACCCACGCAAAAAAATGAAACAATATCCGGCTGTTCTTTTAGTTCATGGTTCAGGCGGGGTTTCTGGATACATTGATGACTGGGCAAAGGAACTAAATAAAATCGGTGTCGCGACTTTTATAGTTGATAGTTTTACCGAAAGAGGTCTTTACAAAGTTAATAATGATCAGAGCCAGCTTGGTCGTCTGGCGCAAATTGTGGATGCATACCGAGCCCTCGATGTTTTAGCAGTACAAAAACGAATCGATAAAAAACGGATAGCGATTATGGGGTTCTCACGTGGTGGTCAGGTTACCCTGTATTCAAGTATGAAACGCTTTCAGGAAATGCATGGATCCGGTTCAAATAATGAGTTTTCTGCTTATCTTGCCTTTTATCCCGCGTGTGGCACACGCTACAAAGATGATGAAAATGTTTCGGATCAACCTATTCATATATTTCATGGTAGTGCTGACAACTATAATCCAGTCACTTCATGCCGTCATTATGTAAAACGTTTACGTCAAAATAACAAGCAAGTTGAATTGCATGAGTATGCAGATGCACATCATGTGTATGATTATAAAAAACTGGTAAGACCTGTTGTTCTAAAAAAAGCACAGACAACAAGAAACTGTGTGTTGCTCGAAACTACAAGCGGAAAAATAATTAATGCGAAAACAGGTAATCGTTTTCAATATGACGATAGCTGTGTAGAGCTCGGGCCAACTATTGCCTTTAATGAAAAGGCATATCAAGCAACAAAGGAGACGTTAAATACCTTCATAACATTTCATTTTGAACTGTATTAATGTCTGAAATAGAAGGTGGCATAAAAAGGTGACGGTGGATTTAAGTTATAATCGCTCCGTCACTATTGCTCTATTTATCAAGTAATGAACGAATTATTTTTTCTACTTCTGGATGATTGAAGTCTCTTCCACCAACTGCTCGATAGACCACCTGACCTTTTTTGTTTAACACCAGTGTGGTGGGTAGGCCTTGAACGCCAAATTGTTCCGAAACACTTCCTTTCTGGTCAAACAGTATTGGAAAAGTAGGTGGTGTGTCCAGGTCAGCACTAAACATGAAAACCCGATCAATGTCTTCCCATTGATTTATGGCTAATATTGTAAATCCCTTGTCCTTAAACTTTTGATACAAAACTTCCATTGATGGCATTTCTTTACGACAGGGAGGACACCATGTCGCCCAGAAATTAATCATCACGACCTTGCCATGATAGTTTTTTAATCGATGTGTGTTGTCATCCATGTCTTTTAGTGTGAAATCAACAGATTGTGTTGCAGGTACAGGGCTTAAATGATAACTCAAGCCTTCGGCTGCAAATGCACTGGAAAACGAAAGTGAACTTATGGATAAAAGTGTAGGTAATAAAAATTTCTTTATCTGAGATGCGAGCATTGTAGAGACCTGTTTAGTTGTTACTTGTAGGGATAGCCATTGTTGCGGGAGCGCAGCTTAAGTTATTCAGTGTCCTTTGCTTTGTCTTTCCCTGATGACTCCACGAATACCTAAGCGAAAAAAGTGTTGCTGGTGCAAGTTTGATGGTGGTAAATCCCTGGCTCCAGTCACCAACATTAAATTCCTGCTTTTCTGGCAGAAGCAGCCAGCGAAAAGGTATGTTCATATCAGCCCATTGTTTTGCCCATGCTGATTTAGTTTTAATCTTGTGTTCTTTCCCATCAGCCGTAATATAACGCCAGTCAGTAATTTGATAAGAGACTGTATCGGTCGATTTATTTTTAATGATCGTACCGAAAACACAATAGTCCTGTAAGGTGTTAATCAGTTCCTTTGGCAGGCCGCGTGAGCTAAAAACAGCTTTAACATAGTCAGGTAACAACTGAATGAGTTCCAGACTGATCTCTGGTTCTTCTGCATGCCAGGATAACATGCCAGTACGGCTGTTTTTCTTAGGCGTTACTTCAGATGCAATTGCATTCTGCATAAATGCTATTAAAAAACAGCTAAGTATAAATTTCATATTATTTCTCTAAACTGATTTGAAGATGGCTGTAACATTAAATAATCCATGGCTCATTGGTATTGATATTTCATTACAGACTTCTAATCTGACTCTTTACCATCCGTGGTGTCAAGAACAGGTTTATGCTTTCGTTGCTAGTGCAAGAAAAACAGGATAAGTTTTGGCGTTTTTGTAAACCGATAGTGCGGTAACAAAGTTAACATCCTTAAAGCCATTTGCTTCTAGTTTGTTTTGAAATGCTTCCCGTTCAAACCCGTCATGATAAACACCTTCTATACCTTCAGGGTGGAAACTGCCGTCTTCCTTATCCAGATCGGCTAATGCCACCTTTGCGCCCGGTTTTAAATGGGCAGAGAATTGTTTGATCATATTGTCGGTATCATCAACATGGTGCATAGCCATTGCGCTCATAATTAAATCGTATTCTAATCCTGTCGCATCTTTTGTAATATCCTGACATAGAATCTCAACTTTTTCTTTGAGCTCTTCTTTTTCGCTCAATTGATCAAGCATTGACTGTGAAATATCAACAGCAGTAATCTTGCTAACATGTGATGCTATCTTTGATGTGATCAAACCTGTGCCAGCGCCAAAGTCCATCACATGCATGTCTGAACCCAGTTCAATATTTTCTATAATACTTTTACTAATTGAAGAAGAGAGCTGTCTGACCATTTCGTCCATATCCCAGTCTTTGGCTTTTTCTTTAAACATATCAGTCATGATTTAACTCCGAATGTAATTTAGTGTGTGAAGCGCAAGAACTGTCTCATGCCTCGAGGATTTTCAGGAATAACTTGGTTATCTTTTCTACATGTTCTTTCTGCGCTGGTTTTTTCATTGTCGAGCCTGCAGACATTAATATTTGATTGCGTGGGGCAAGTATCATATTGGCCAGCATCTGGGCAATGAACATCGGATCTTCTAGCGAGTAATGTGCTTGAAGAAATTCAACTAAAGGCTGTAAAACAGTTTTTGGGCCAGTGTTTTTAAAGGTTTCAAATAAATCTTCGCGTTGACCTTCAGTAATCATTAAGCGGTACAGACCCAAACTTCTGTCTTGTAAATGGAAGTCTAATAAATAACGCCCAAACCCAATCAGCTCATCTTCAATTGAAGAATCGTTAAACTGATGAGGTTGTGTCTCGGTCGCTTGTATATGCGTCATTACAGCTGAAAACAGATCTTTCTTAGATGGAAAATAGCGATAAACTGTTTGTTTGGTAACGCCGGCTTCAGCAGAAATTTGATCCATGCTTGTATCACCAAAGCCATTATTTAAAAATAATGACTCTGCCGCTCTAACAATCTTTTGACGCTTTTGTTCAGCTTTTAGAACGGATATCGACATATACAGGACTCATAATCATACTCATGGGTATGATTTTATCATACCCGTGAGTATGATAGTAGTCGTTTGTATGAAAAGCGTCAGGAGACATATAGTATTAATATTAACAAGTACGGTCTTCAAAGCTTGATTGTTATCCTTCCATTTATCATACGGGTCAACATTTCTTATCTAAGTTATCGTCGAAAGCATGAAAAGCTGAAAACTATTCAATTTTGTTAAAATTCGACTAAATCGCTGATTTTATGTATAAAGTATCTATACTTGATACTATCAATAATAATAAATATTACGCAGATAACTTAGGGTCAGGTTCAAGAGTACGAAGAATGTACTTAATTAATTACATAAAAAATTTAATTAACTGGTTTCAACCAGAACCAGCCCTTATTGAAAAGTTGTCTGTCGGCATTCATGAAGGTGCTCGCCTGTGCCGGCTTAACATCATTACATCACTCATTGCTTCTGTCATTATCTTCATAATGTTCTTGATCAGGCTGAGGCTAGAGGGCCTGATGAGTGTTACGCTTTATAGTCTTCTCGCTGCAAGTATCATTATTTCTACTTTGCCTTTTATTATAAAGCGGACTGGTAAGTACCAGATCGCTAATATTGTTATATTGATGATTGCACTTCTTGTAATCCCTGTCCGTATTCTTGAAACAGGGGGGTTTAGTTCAGCCGTATTAAGCTGGTATCTGGGTTCAGGTCTGATTTTCTTTGTGATCGGATCAATAAAGCTTGGCACCATTGCATATATTATTTCTATTTTTGAATTATTTATGATTTACCTGGCGATAAAACTATCCTGGGTGACTATTGTGTTTAAACCATCTGATGATGTTCAGTTCTGGGTTTTTAGTTTAGCGCTCACCTTGAGTGTTGCTGTTATTTATTGGTATGAAAAGCAGCGTATAAAGAATATTCAGAAACTAGAAGAGAAGAACCAGAAAATATCTTCAGACAATAAATTGCTGGCGATTCAAAAATTTAAGCTTGAAAAGGCAAATCTCGATAAGTCGACCCTGCTTAATGTGCTATGTCATGATATTGGCAATCCGCTTCATGTCATTAAGTCATTTTCGGAATTTATAGAAGATGATCAACCTGAAAACCATGAAGTGAAAAATATTATTAAAGCGTCTACTGTCATTGAACAAATTATTGATCACGTAAGGTTGCTTCAGGTTGCTAATACGAAAGCAAGCGATCTGGAATTATTACCTGTAAAAATCAGTGAATGCATTGAGCAGGCAGGTTTTGTTTTTAATAGCAAACTTCAGGAAAAAGAGTTGTCGATTATCTACGACAAAGTTCAAATGGAAAAAATGACTGTTCTCGCGGAACCTGTTTCATTGAGTAACTTTGTTATTAACAATATTTTTTCCAATGCCATCAAATTTTCAGAAAAAGGCAGTGCTATTCATGTTAATGCTGTAAAAGATTATGAGTTTATTCATTTATCGATACAGGATCATGGTATTGGTATGCCACCAGAAATTTTAAACAATTTATTTATTGTCAGTAAACTATCGAGTCGTCCTGGTACGCAGGGTGAAACAGGTACTGGACTGGGTATGAAGGTCATGGCTTCTTATGTCGACAGTTATGGTGGACGAATTGAGATTGAGTCTGTGCCAAAAGAGAGTGATGCTGATAATCATGGAACAACATTCCATATATGGTTAAAAAATGGAAAATGATATCGTAAAAAATTAAAGGGATCTGGATTATTTCTTAAATCTGATTGCAAACTATTTAATGAACTATGATGTTTCCGGATTCATGTCTTCCTGTTTCTTTTTAGATGTTGGGCCGGTACGTCGATCATCTGCTTTACGACGATCATGTTCAATAAAATTTCCCTGACTATCAATAAATGGAAGTTTTACGGCATCGAGAATTCGCCGGTCTTGTTTTGTGCGTAAGACACGAGACCGTCCATATTCTGTAGTGAGTTTATTCTGACGTTTATCCTGTGTGTATACCAGACGCTCCATTATTCGTATTTCTCTCTTTGTCAGATTCAGGGCGGCATCTACCCAGATTTTTGTTATATCCAGTAACTCTTCATAGGTAACAGGACTAAATCTTTGTTTGACTGATTGAATGGCTCTAAGACCATTACTGGATCGCATATGTTGCTTGATATATTTATTAACTGTTCTTTTGCCTTCGCCATCCTCAGCCAATACATCCACAACACCCATTTCATATAACTCATCTGCCCGATAAACTTTGCCAGACGTAATCATCTTTTCAGCTTCAATCATACCAATGCGTCGTGCCAGTAAACTGTAAGCACCCATGCCCGGGAAAAGATTAAACAAAATTTCAGGTAATCCCAGTTCGGCACTACGTTCTGCAATTAAAACGTTACTGGATAGAGCCGCCTCAAAACCACCACCAAGTGCTGATCCTTCAACCAGGGATATTGTTGTAAGGGGTCGGTGCATACTCACTGCATTGTTATATAAAACATCGATACAGGCTGTTGCGTAATGGAGCAGGTGATCACGGTCTTTATTTAAGATATGTTTTGCAAATAAATTAAGATCACCTCCCAGGTTGAACGTTCCCGGAACCTGAGATGCTAAAACTACGTAATTGATTGGATATAAGTCTGTAAACTGTGATGATTCAAAACTATCAAAAATAGACTGCTGTAATTGTTTAATCTCAGATAATAACATTGGTGTAAAACAAGGCCGGGGATGTGAATTCATGTAATACCACAAAGAGGCCTGGTCAGGGTCATAACGAATACTTAGTTGTTCGTAATGCTTGAATATTGGATTTAGTTTATTAGACATGTTTTCAGCAGCAACTTTTTATTATTTAGATTTAGATTAAAGTTTTTATTGTTATCAATTTACTATAGAAGAGAATCTAACAGTTCTCCATTTTAATTATGTTGTTTTTAGGACGGGAGTAATAAAAAACGGTATTAAAGGTTTTAGGAGAAATGATTTCTTATGTAACAAAGGATACTTTTTGATTGGTTGTTTTTATAAATGCTAAATTAAAATCAAAAAAGTCGGTAGTCGATCAACAATGAGTAACCACTGTAAAAACACTTACATCTGATTTACTTTTAGGGCTACTGGTCAATGCATCCCAATTTACAATCTCCCATAAAAACAATGAGTAAGTACGTCCTATATCTGTCCGGTTTGCTTTTGACTTGAGGTCTTTATTTTAAAAAAATTGAATATTACAGGCTTGAAATAACTATCGATGACCACCATATTCTCATCGTGTCTACTTTGAGAAAAACAAACTCATGAAACGAATTTTTTACTTTTTGCTTACCAATATCGCCATTATGCTGGTTCTGGGTGTTGTCCTGCAGCTATTAGGTGTTGAATCCATACTCCAGAATAACGGTGCAGACCTGAATCTACAGGCTTTGCTGATATTTTCGGCCGTATTCGGTATGGGTGGATCATTTATCTCATTAATGATGTCCAAATGGATGGCAAAACGTATGAGCGGGGCTGAGGTTATTCAGCAGCCACGTAATGGTACTGAAAAATGGTTGCTGAGCACGGTTGAGAGACTGTCGCAAAAAGCCGGCATTGGTATGCCTGAGGTGGCGGTTTTTCAGACTGAGGAAATTAACGCCTTTGCAACAGGTATGAGCCGTAATAGCGCACTGGTTGCTGTCAGTAGCGGCTTACTCAGTAATATGAGCGAGAATGAAGCTGAGGCGGTTATTGGGCATGAGATTGCTCACGTCGCGAATGGTGATATGGTGACGCTGACGCTTATACAGGGTGTGGTGAATACCTTTGTAATTTTCTTCTCGCGTATTGTAGGTTTCTTTGTCGACCGGGTTTTATTAAAAAATGAACGTGGTCATGGCATGGGTTATTACATTGCTTCATTCGTGGCACAAATTGTCTTTGGTATTCTGGCCAGTGGTATTGTCATGTACTTTTCACGCTGGAGAGAGTTCAGAGCCGATGAAGGTGGTGCCGATTTAGCCGGTACTCAGAATATGATTGCGGCGCTGGAAAAATTAAGACGTAACACAGGTGCTGCTGAGTTACCTGAACAAATGGTAGCGTTTGGTATTTCCGGGGGGGCAAAGAGTAATTTGCAGAAGTTCTTTATGAGTCATCCTCCGCTTGAGGATCGAATCATGGCTTTGAGAGCCAGGGGCTAGTATCTCTGCAGGAGAAATATCATCCAATAAAAAAGCCACTCATTTGAGTGGCTTTTTTGTGCACTGGAATCAGACTAGTTATTACCTGTTGCTACATTGCTTAATTTATTTAATGCACCGCTCATTTTAGCGAGAATTTTTGCGCGGTCTTTAATCTGATGGCGTTTGGCAATATATGCCGGGTCGTTATAAGTCAGGTATACATTTCCTTTTTCATCCTGATATGCCAATGCTTTTAGTGGCAGGTCGATACCAGCTGTCTGGTTTGATGTAAACATGTGGCTGCCCAGTTTTGGGTTACCAAATACTAATAATTCTGTTGGACGTAATGGGATACCAACGCCTTTTGCCTTGGCGTCATGTTTCCAGCGCATGGCAACAGTAATACCTTTTTTCTTGAGAACGGCTTCCAGCTTATCCAGTGTCTGCGACACTGAATATTTACTTTTTTTGGTGATCATGCCGTCATCGTTGCCGGCAGTGGCTAAAGTAGGTAATAAGCAGAGTGAGAAGGCAACAGCGAGTAGTTTTTTCATATGAATATCCTTAAGTTGTTATTTTAATAATCCTTTCTTATGACAGAGGATTGTCATAAAAGTTTACTCTCGATATCTTAAGAGAAGATTAACGACTCTTAAGGAAAAGATTAGCCGGCCATTTCAGAGAAATCGTAATTTAACTCAGCCATCGGTTCTTGCAGGAAGTTACCCTGAATGAAGTTAACGCCCATACCCCATAATACCGATAAGCTGCTTGCATCATGAATACATTGTGCAATGGTCAGTTTGTCCATTTTTGTGGCTGTTTCGGTAATGTTTTTTACCGTTTCCTGATTTTGCGTGTTGGTTGAAAGATTTTCCATAAATGAGCTTTCAATTTTCAGGTAATCAGCTGGAATATGTTTTAACAGCTGGAACGGATTCATGCCGGTTCCAAAATCATCAAGTGCGAAGCTGCAGTCTAAAGCGGCAAGACCTTCAGCAAGTGCTTTAGATTGTTTTAGATTGGTGACAGCAATCGATTCTTTAATTTCAAAGATGATAGAGTTTTTATTGATGTTGGCTGCATTAATTTTTTCTTCTAACCAGGGAAGTAATTTTTCATCCCTTAAAGAAGCTTCACTTAACTTGATAAAGAATTTGGTATTTCTCTTGGCTTTTTTAAGAGCGATCAGTGTTTTGAGTGCATTCCCAATAACCCAGCGGTCTACTGCTGTCATCAATCCGCTGCGTTCCGCTGCTGGTATGAATTCATTAGGCATGATGATGCCACCATCTTTATCTTTCATACGGATATAAACTTCATAACGCTCGTCTATATCGCCGTGAAGGCTGATAACTGGCTGGTAGTAAAGAACAAACATGTTGGTCTTTAATGCCGTCATCAATGAGTTTGAGACTTTCGAATCAACTTCTTTCTGAGTCAGCTCGCCCTCTTTAGGTACATAAACAGAAACTTTATTAGGGCCCTGTTGCTGTGATTCATCAGCTGCTTTTTCTGCCCGCAATAAAATTTCACTGGATTCAGGTGACTGGTGTTCAATTAAACTGATACCAATGGTGCAGGTTGAAGTTGTTGATACGCCATTAATATCTGTTGCAAACTCTTCTATTGCTTCTCTTAGTTTATTGGCACAAGTTTCTGCACCTTCACGATTAGAGTTTTCATGAATGATTGTGAAATGATGACCGTGGAAGCGAGATAAAACATCTTCATTTTTACAGGTTTTTTTCAGTAGTTCTGCAACGTCGATTAAGAGCTGGTCGCTACCAATAACACCGAGTTTATCTTTTAAATCCTGGAAGTTGTCCAGACTTAAATAAAGCAGTGCTGACTCTGTCTTGCTCTTTTTGGCTTTGGCAATGGTTTTTTCCAGTGAATCCATAAAGAACTGACGATTGAATAAACCGGTAACCTGATCACGCTGACTGAGAAGATTAATTTGTTTTTCTAGTTCTTTCTGATCAACTTCATTTCTGATAACGATTTGAACACAAGGTTCACCATCAATTGATGCAGGTGAAAACTCAATTTTTCCTTTAAATTCAGTTCCATCGGCATTTTTCAGGTTGCTTTCGAGTGAATCGATGCCTTCTTTTTTTGCGTAGTCGCGCAGAAATTTTTTAAAGCTGGTTTGATCATCAGAACCAACCATATCCAGAATTGGTGTACCTTCCAGGTCTTCGTTTTCTTCAAAGCCAAATAACTCAAGATAGGACTGGTTTGAGTAGATGTGCATGCCTTCGTGGATATAGGCAATAGCATCACGAGAACTATCCATTAAAGATGAACAGCGCTTCTCACTTTCTGTGTATGCGGTTTCTAGTGTAGTCAGACGACGGTTATTCTGGGTTTGTCTTAATTCACGGGTTAGTACATTTTTAAGGTGTGCTTCGTTTTCCATGTCGATAAGGTCATTGGCGCCTTGTGACATGGCAATATTGATATCATTTGTCTGGCCTTCACGAGATAAAGCGAGGACCGATGTTCTGTTGGATAAGTTATGGTCAGCAAGAATTTTTACAACAGCGGGCAGGTCAATCAGCTCCATACCATTGCTATAAATTAAAAGATCGGGGGCGACTTTTTTAAGAGCTTCTTCGAGATCTTCGTCATCTTCGACGCGAGTTGAATGTGCAGCTGTGCCAAGACCACGAATGATACTGGTTAGTTTTTCTTCATTGTTGAAAGAATCGTCAATAACTATGATGTTGACCGATTTTTCTTTACTCACAAATTGCTCCATAATTCATCAGAATGACTCTGGGCGAGTATTCTAATATGTTCTCGACACTTTGGGAAATGTAACATTTACACTAAATGAATATATGCCCTTTATAATGATGACCAGATAGAATCAAAATCATCTTTATCACCTTCACCGGAGCTTTTGGTATTAGTTTCCGGATTTATTGCCTGTTTAGGGCTGGGAACATTTTGTACTGGTTTT
>Ga0316206_1002367_pt1 | contig 12878 bp, 21 predicted proteins | sample 6monthpyrite_MG_FD_204942 | JGI IMG/M metagenome (GOLD analysis project Ga0316206, IMG submission 204942) | Microbial mat bacterial communities from mineral coupon in-situ incubated in ocean water Damariscotta River, Maine, United States -... | ecosystem: Environmental > Aquatic > Marine >...
AAGCAATTACATACTTATTAGTATCACCAGCGAAGACAATAAAATCACCTTTCAGAGCGGTTAAACTAGATGCCGCTGCGGTAGTGATATTGATAGTAGTTGCACCGATAGCGTTTGCGCCTGTTACTGTTACAGTGCCAACAATTGCATTACCTGTTAAGTTTGCAGAGTTGCCAGATTCGCGCAAAGACATTCCATTTAAAGGTCTAGCGCCAATCATGCCTTGACGTAACAAACCTTCATCACCAGCTTCGTTAACATTGGTTAATTGAGTTAACTTGTAAAGCGCTGCACCCGCTGAAGTATCCATAACATATTGCAAGTCGCCCATTGGCGCGCCGTTGTCTTTTAGGATCTTCTTAACTTCTGCGATATCGTCCAAAGTTGACGCGAATGGAGTTGTACCAGCTACACCATAAGCCCTTGATGCTGTTCGAGCCGTTTCTAGGGCTGTATCAACTTCGACCTCATTAACAAGCGTTCGCATGGCTTGAGCCATCATATTAGCTTGTACGCTAAGATAACCAGCGCCGTTATTAAGTCCGCGCTGCTCTTCTCCTGTGTAAGCGAATGGCACAGAACGAGACTTAGTAATAGCTACACTTACTGGAGCGATTATCTGATCGGCTGGCTCTGTTAATACCATTGCCGGTGTGATATCTGCTGCCGCTGCTGTTGGCGCAACGTGAACAGTGATGTTTTCGTTTAATGCGGCTTGCGTTCCAGAAAGATCATGTGATACTGCTGGGATGTAGCCTGTTAATTCTCTAGACACCTTGTCAAGTGCCGCGTATAAGTCTGGGATCAATCCAGTTAGGGTATTAGCCATTTTTTTGTTACCTCGTTAGTCAATGATTTTTACTCCCGATTTCATGAGGCTGGCTTTTTCATTTGGTGATTTTGACTCAAAAGCTTTTCGAGAGATTGTTTTTCCCTCCACATGCTTTGAACCACCATCACCACCAAGACCACCGTTACTACCGGGAAATTTAGCATAATGTTTCAATTCAGGATCATTCTTTAAAACTTCTATGATCCTACTCATATCACCATCTACCGCTTCACCACTGGCGTTTACAAAAAATGGTTGTCCGTCCACGTTCTTAATATGACCATCCATCACTAGCAACTTGCTAAATGACTTGGTTAATTCAGGCGGGACAAATTGGCTAGCTATTTCATTAGCCATGTTAAAGTTACTTTTCTCTACTAGAGAATTTTGCAACTCTTCATACTTACTTTGCAAATCTTGAAAATTTGTTTCTATTGATGAATTCCTATCCATTAGTTGCTGCATTTCCAGCTTGTGAACTTCTGAATGTTTCCCATCATCTTTTAATTTTGCCATTTTTTCGGCATATTCGGCATCGCGTTCAGCTTTCGCCTTTTCGACTGCCGCTTGCTCATTAGCTGATATTTTGCTTTTGAACTGGTCGAAGTCGGTTGTTAATTTAGATGCCTGACCCTTGTATCTGAAAGCCGTTTTTTTGCTTTCTGCTAAATCCTTATGCATCCAAACTTGTTTACCATCTTCTTCAAACTCTACTACACTTTCCGCTAGTTCCACTGGAACATCATCTTTACTTTCAAATTGTAATTGCATGTTAGACCCTAACTTTAATTGCTAATTTTTAAACTCACAATAATTATATCAAACTCGCTAAGATTTAGCTAATATGACTAACTATCACCATTTTCTATTGATTCTCTCAATAATTCTTCTGCTGTATCGGTTGTAATACCTCCCTCATACAACTGTCTTAATCCTTCTTCTCTTGAATAAATACCCATTGTCACATTATCTCGAATTTCTTTTTGCTCTTGAGTGGTCAATTTAACCTTGTTGAACTCAGTGTTCAGATTCAGCGTGTATTCTGGTATTTCTGCATTGTTTGACATGAATTTGTAGCACCAATCAAGCAATCTCTTGTATGAGTCTTTAATTGACATCTGGATATTTATTAGCGAGCTTAACTCTTCTGAGCTTCTAATTTTAGCCACTCCAACCGCCTCATCTCGCGCGTCCGATGTATCAAACCGAGCGCCTAACGCCTTAGCCTCTTTTTGATTATTATCTAAGTACTTAAACATGGCATCGCTATCAGCATTCCATTGCAAGTACTCGATAGTCGCATCTTTTGGCAGTGGTACATGACCACCAATACAAATAGTATCTTGTCCGGTCATTAGTTTGTAGTCTTCAAACGCTTTAGCTGTCCACCCAGTAGAAGCTACCGTTGGTATTGCATATCGGTGTAAAGATTCGTTTAAATCTGCGCTTACTTGATATCTTGAAATAGCCTTTAGGCATATTGGATACATGATCCCAAAGCCTTTAGGCAATTCCTTGCTATCCGACTGTTGATCAATGACGAACTCAAAAGGGATTGATTGAAGATTGCCATCTCTATTCATTGGATAATGCTTGTCGGTTATATCATCATTTCCGTTTTTATCTTTAGTGACTCGCCTTTGATAATAACCTAAATCATCTATACCTAATATAAATTGGCTTTCTTGATTTTCTTTTTTGTATGTTTCATGGTTGACCGAGACTTTATTTTCAGCCAGCTTTACATAAGATAATTTTCTATCGCCATTGATTACCGAAAAATCCCAGTCAACAATTGACTCTCTCGGATAATGTTTAATCATGGCTTTTAAGCCTAATGCTTTAGCCCTTAAGGTTGTCAAAGGCTGTCCATCGTCTTCAAATGGTGTAAATGTAGCAAGCAGCCCGTGATACTTTACCTCTAGCATGTTTGATTGAGTCATCTTAATGGACTCATTAAGAGACAATCCATCACCATCAGAATCCTCAAGCATGTATTCAATATCTGACGGGATATCTTCGATTGATGGAGGAGTTGAGTTTAGCGCACCAGAATAACCAAACTCTGTTCTAGCAGGGAATGCGTCATACTCTGCGCGCTCTTTGTAAGCCTTGTATTTTCTTGCTATTTCTATGGGTGTTGATATGTTGTTGGCATTATCAAATGGGTTCGGAAGATAGATTGTAGCCCTTTCGCCATTCTTGACAGCATTAGGGCCTTCAATTGAGTCTCGTATTTTTAATATTTCATCGACAGACGAATCATAATCGCTATGTGTGATATCCATTATTGATTCTGTCATGTGCCTAAAATCTCTTTTAATGTCATGGGTACAAAATTCGCATCACTGAAACGGTCAATTGAAAATCCATCATCTAAGAATAACGAAGCCTTTTTAATGCCTAGCGTTTGCTCTACAAATGAGCGGGGCTGTGTTTTAAGCCAATTTCCTATTGATAGGTTAGCATCGACTTGTTGACCACCTTCTGCGCCTTTGCTTGCTCTTTTACCGGGAAATAAATCCTCACCTTTCAGTTTAAACACGTATACAGACCGCTCATTAAAATGAAATGGTAACCTAGGGTAGCTTTTATCATCAATATCCCATTCTTTTAAATGTCTGGCTATGCAAATATCGGACGTTCTGCTGTCAAATGTAGCAAAAAGCACTCTTGAATCTATTATATCACTGTTTGATAGTATTAAGCTATCGCGCGCAACTGAGGAATAATGGGAGGTTCCGGTTCTAACTAAAGCCTTTGCCTTATTTATTTGGTTGCTGTTGAGAATTCCACCGACATACTTCTTTGTTGCTCGGTCATATTTTCCTCGCAATTGGCTAACTAATTCCTGATTAGTAAAACCGCCTTGCCATCCTAATTTTACTAGCCCATCGACTAACTTGAGCGTATCGTCAACATTTCGTTTTATGAAGGTTTCCCATAAACCCGCTTGAGTTACGTTTCCGGTGCTTAGTGTTAATATGTTTAACCTTATTGACCTAGCTATGACATCAGCCGCAGGTATTGATAACGCTGATTCTGCAATTGCTCCGTATATCCTTGCCGTGCTTGCCGCTTCACCTACCGCGAACTCAGATAGTTGACCATTAACATCATCCCACATGCTAAACCATTTAGCGTTGATCTCAGTTTTAATAAGTGCCGATAGCTGCCTCATTTCGGTCATGTTCATATCGGTAAAATCATAGTCTGAAATTATTCTAGGGATTGAGCGGCTAGCTGATTGGAATGACGGCTCTATAATGTCACGGATTAAATGATTAGAAAATCGCTCTCTAAATATGATCCGTCTTTGTTCGGCTGTGATTATGTCGGTCATAGCATTCTTATTTTTGGCATGATCTGAGGCTTTATTATTGGCATTATGTAAGCTATTGGGTAAGTGGTCGCATCATTCTGGTGGTCAAATCCGTTCTTTTTGTCTGGTGAGCCATTGTCATTATAAACTTGTGCTTCTAGACATTTTACAGTATTAGGGCAATTTTTAACATTTATTTTAACTAGCCCCTTTTCAAAGGCTGCATTGGTTGCGTTTATTCTGTCTTTAACCGCTGGGTTAGCATCATTATATCGGCACTCAAAGTCATAAGGCGCGCTTTCCAGAATATTAATATCTGACTCACTAACAGACCCTTTAGCCGATGTGCTTCTGTTTTTTCCTGAGCTATCGGGGTAAATAATAACCTTGCACCCTTTATCAGAGTACCGTTCTTTCAATATGGTGGCTACGCTTTCAGTGTTGTACTCTTCTGATATTTCATCAACAGCATGATAAACGCCTTTTCTATTCACATAGATAGTTGCTGCCATGTGGTCAATGTTAAAGTCCATGCCAACCGTTAGAGGCTCACCGTTTTTATGTTCTTCAGTTGATGAGCATGACTCTCTATTGAACGCACGGTAAACCGAACCGCTGGCAAGATTAACAAATCTACCTTTGATATACGCTTGAGCAAGATGTGATGGGTATGTTTCATAGAGCGTGTCAATGTAATCAGGCGGTAAGTATTTTTCATTCTCATAACTCGAAGCTTGCACCATTGAATAGCTTTTAGTCGGGCTATCTGCAAATTTATCATAAACAAACTTAAAACCTTCTGGCGTTGTTGTGACTCCAATACTGTTAACCACACCAGGTAAAACTAATCTCATTCTAGCGGATATTTTATTCCATGCGTTATTGGCTTTATCTTTGTTAAGGGTGTCTAGTTCGTCAACGAGCGCCCTTGCAATCTTAAATCCGATGATTGAGTTAGGGTTATCCATTGAACGACAAATGATAGTGCCGTAATAATAACCGCCTCTATGCAATGATACCTCTTTGTTAGCATATGCAAAATGAGCAGTAAATCCCATCATATTTGCAGCTTCTTCTATCGCTGGGTAAAAGGTATCTCTAATTGCTGGATAGGATGGTGCAAAATATCCTTGAACTGTGTTGGGATGCGTTCCAGCGAAGGTTAATAAATCAAGGCATCCAACGAAAGTTTTACCACTACCAAATCCACCTACAAAGCCTCTGTATTTAGTATCAAGATTGTTTATGAATATATTTTGAGGTGCGCTTAATTCCAACTACTCACCTTTGGTAACTACGACTTCTTGCTTTGCGTCTGCCACTGCGAAAGTTATGTTTAGATCGGGCGCTGCTCTATTTGGGTCATCGTCTTGGTTTTTATCGCTCTGTTTTAGCCACTGCTTACCTAACCATACCAGCATTGTAGAATTACCCGCCATAGCGCATTCATACTGCCTTCTACGCAATGACATTTTACCTTTAGAGCCTTTTATGCGGTAATACTCCGCAAAACCGGTGTTTCCATCTCGTTTAAGTGCGCGGTTTAAAGTATCGTAATCTACGCCCAAAATAGCGGCACATTCCTCGCCTGTACACTGTATAGCGCACATGGTATCTAACTTTTTATAGTCTACTTCATAGCGAGGTCGTCCGCCTTTATCTTTCATTGCTTAGCTCCTCGTAAGTTTTACCGCTCTCTATGTGAATTGCTTGTTTGCCTGTGAAGTTTTGCCAACGGTTTATTATTCCATCAGCGTAACCAGAATCGATCTCCATTAAAAATGATCTTATGTCTGATTTTTCGGAAGATATCATTGTCGTACCAGAGCCACCAAATAAATCTAAAACAGACCCTTTTGATGGTACTTTTAAAAAACCTATAGAAAAGTCAATTATTTCTACTGGTTTTTGTGTAGGATGTATCGATCCCCTTAACGACCCACGGTTAACTGTTTTAGCTCTTAATGGTTTGTCTTCAGTACTCCATGCCAGTTCACCGTCCGACATAGTTAACCCATCCTGCCCTTTTGACCAATAAAGCCACCCTCTAGTCGGTGGTAATATGTCAGCGAAATAATTTCCACCCCATATTACCGTGGGGCAATTAAAACTAATTATGTTTTGAAATACATCCTTAGACGGGCGCTCCAAATCCCAGTTCTTTTTTTCGTGATATTTTCTATTATGTTTTGGGTTTTTGCTTTTAGATTCTTTTTGCCCGTCTATGCCTATTCCATAAGGGGGGTCTGTCACTATTGCATTTGGGGTAGTTCCATCAAGCAACTTTAATATAGAGTCCACCATACCGCTATCACCACACATCAAACGATGACTTCCTAACTGCCAAATATCACCTAATACCGTTATAGGTTTCTCTGGTGGTTCTGGTACTTCATCTTCATCAGTTAATCCTGTTGTTTCTTCAAACAATAAATCATCAAGAAAGCCATCATCAAAACCAAGTAGTTCAATATCAAAATCATTGTCGTTGAGTGATTCTATTTCTAGCTTGAGAATATCTAGATCCCATCCAGCATTTAAAGCTAGCTGGTTATCTGCTATCACTAGCGCTTTTTTTTGGGATTCGGTTAGGTTGCTGATTGTCATACAAGGGAGTTTATCTATATTGAGCTTTTTAGCGGCCTCAATTCTGCCATGACCTGCAATTACGCCGCTGTCATCATCGATTAGTATTGGATTGGTGAAGCCGAATTCTTTTATTGAATTAGCTATTTGATTTATCTGATTTTCGTCGTGGGTTCGTGCGTTGTTTTCATACAGATTAAAATCTACAACATTTTTTATGCTGTATTTATACTCTTCTGGCATTATATGAACCTCATAGTTAGCCTGTCAAAACTTGACTTATACTATGATTGTACCATATCTATAGTTTTTTTAAATGGTTAAATTATTTCCTAGTTAATTCAAAAGTATATCTAACCACGCCCTTGCTAAAATCATTAGTAACCTTTAATTCGACTTCCCTATCTTGATATCCTGAGGTAAGCGGGGTTTGGTATTTATCTTCTTCGCGTCTCTCATTCAACTCTTCTTTGTACTTAAATACATTGATTGCTCTAGAGTGCTCTCTAGCAGACATTAAGTTATTTATATCTATCTTAGCGCGTTCGTTAATAACATAAATACCTGTATCTATCATATTTATAAGAGTTTTAATCGATACACCCATAGAATCAGCCAATTCTTTAGCCTTATCTGGAAAGTGTTCAATTAGTGCGTTTATCTTATCTTTTTGAGTGCTCATTACTTGTTATCCTTATCGTATATTTTAAGTATGTAAACATTGTCGTTAAATGATAGTGTGTCAACATTCATGCTTGTTGTTGTATATTTAACAGATTTTATTGCCTTTTTCCAAAATATCCAGTGTCTTACTATTTTTTGACAGTCTTCCATATTGGTCTGACCTATGAGTACATTTCTTTCTATCTTGTAAGGTGCTGATTTTGACAGCTCAATCACTTTGTCATAAAGGTACACCGAAATTGCCTCTACATAGCGTTCAAACCCGTTATATCCGTGGTACTCTATTCCCCTGTGATGTTCCCCAAGCGTTTTAAATATTATCGTGTCATTATTCATAGCACCTGACCAAAACCACCAGAATCGCCAGCGCCTATTTTCGAACTTCTACTTAGTAGATCGTGTAGCTCGTCACGCCTTTCGGTCTCAAGCCTAATCCCTTCCTTTATGCCTAAATCGAACGCTTCGGACAGCTTTTTTTTAACTATCTCTGATACCTGCTCACGTTTGAAATTTTCAATGAAATCTAACTCACCATCTTCAACTTTTAGCCTTCTTGTTACTTTCATAAATCACCTTTCAAGTCATTCGTTAAAAACTGCATTAATTTATAATCCGCTACTTTCGATTGATATTGCTTATTACTTAGCTTTGTTACGTGCCATGATTGGCACGACTGGCAAAAATAAGTTTCGTTTAATGTATATTTTCTATACTTAACTTTTTTGCTTTTCTTGATTGCTTTCTTAGCAAATCGCTTAGTGCTGAATTTCCTTTTTTTGCATTGTTTGTGGTATGGCATTGGCTGCCTCTAAAGTTAGAATCCTGTTGGAACTTTATCGAGTGCGTCACGACCGCTATTTATAGATTTTATTAATTTTACAATATACGCCTTATAGCAAGCATCAGGAGACTTGTAATTGTATCCAGTTACGCAATGATTGCCTATTGAAAGCTGGTATTGACCATCAGTTTCCATCATGTCTATATCAGATGATTTTAAACTCATTTTACTTTCCTTTGGTTGTTGTTAAATTCTAACTTTCTGCCTAACTTCTTTCTGATACTCGTTAGCCACTCTTTTAACTATCTGATTTTTTGGGTTTCCGTGAAGACTTATTTTAATGTCTCCAACGCTTGCCGAGTAATCAACGTGCTTGCATTTTTCAATGACTATACCGTTTAATCCAAGCCATTTTATATCGCAATCAATACCCCAGCCGTCTTCAAGCATATCAAGAGTGATGTATGATTTAAGATCTTGTATCTTGTCGTCTAGTTCAGATTTTAGCTTTAAAGCCTCCATCATTTTTATTACAGCAGTTTCAACTCTGTTATTTTCAATCATAATTTTACCCTTCATTTAACATTTGGTAATTCGTCTAACCGTTTTGACAAAGCCGCTATATTTTCTAGAGCGATATCTGGAGGTAATTGTAGATTTCCACTAAGTTCATCCAGTATCATTTTTCCTCTATTCATCGTATCTAGACATAAATCCTTTCTATAAAACTTAGCATAGCTTGAGTCTATCCACTTTAGGCGCTTGTTTCTCTTTACTGGCTTAATCATTTTATCCCCAGTATTTTCCTGAACTTTTCGGCAAATTCCTTACCAAGCTCTTTGTCTTGAAATTCTTTGCCGCCTTTGATTAGCTGCTCACGATAGTTTAAAGCTATTGATTTTTTCATTCCTCGCCTTCCTTTGTTTTTCGCTTAAGATCGTCTTTTTTGTTATCAGAAATACAGCTTAACTCTGTTTTTATATGATCTTTAGTTTTTCCGTTTCCCGCGTTGTAAGATATTGAGGCTGACATAGCACTTAACAATATTAAAAACCCTAGGATAATTAGTGACGAGGCAACCGATAAAACGAAAATTTCACCAATCGATAGATTATTTTTAATCATTATTCATCACCTTTAAAAAGATAATCGGTTAGGCTCTTATTGATTAATATATTGGCTAAAACTCCTCGATTAATAAGTTCAAGGTTAAAATCTTGGTGTCGCTTTTTTACAATACACCCAGCGACAATCACAGCGAATTTTGATGGGTTGTGTTTGTGGGTATACCTGAGTGATTCTGTTTTGGTGTTGCAAATATCAGCCATTTCCTGAAAGGTTTTAAATCCGGCTGATTTTGCTAATTGGGATAGAGACATTTAATTGACCTTTTCATATAATATGCGAATAGTTTAGCATTTACATTGAAAGTAGTCAACTATTTATGGATGATTAAGCAATAGTTCCTTTCTCGAAGTCGATTATCTCTTTGAAAGTCTGTCGTTTACCGGATAGGTCAATAGTTAATATCTCTACTACCATCTTTGTATAGTTAGTGTCAGCGATGACCTGTGCTGCTGCTGTCTGTGCAGAAGTGAATTCTAGTATCAATATGCCATTAGGCCAATCTGCGCCCACTGCCGCGCTGTCTTGAGTTGTTGATGCGATATATACGATTGATTTGTCTTCACTTATTAAAGAGCATTTTATTGTTGCTAAAGCGTCAACGGCGAAAACAGCATCATTTTTGGTCAACGGAATTGGGATCGCTACATCGTCACCGCTGATTATTCCTCTTACTACTGACATATTTTAGCCCCTTTGGTTATTGTAACTTTAGCGTCAAACTCTTCTTCGCTTACCGCTTTTAAATTATGGCTTACACTTGCTGTTAAATCGTTATCAATCTTTGCAGATACATTATAATTTATTTTAGCAGACCTATCACCGCCTATAATGACCGTACCACCAGCACTAAGGTTGTTCATGTGTACCCTTAAAGTGCTTCCTGCTTCCTGCTTGCTTGCCGCTAGGATTAAAGCTCTAAAGGTAGCCATTATGGGATGCCATCATAAACAGCGTCTCTTGTGTCGGTTGGTACTAAGGCTAATTGAGCTTTTAGTGCTGCAATCTCTATATCTTGATCGGCTATTATCTTAGTTTTTGTATTATCGTTAACTGTGCATCCGACACCTGAGTTATCAGTTACAACACACTCGCCATAAATATTAATTGTTCCGCCTGTGCAGGATGACTGCGCGATAAATGTTCCACTTTCAAATGTTAAATCGAATATTTCCGCACCAGCTTTATTTATCATGTGAAAATTACCGGCTATTCTGTCACCATTGACGACCGAACCTGTAGCCGCCGCATCAATGACCGCGTAATTTTGACCTGTCCCAATGTTTTTAACGCTCGATACATCTGTGAGTGACGTTGCACCATTATTTCCAGAATTGCCTAGTGCTAACGTGTTCTGAATTCCAGACTCTTTTATGACACCAGTAAATCCAGATAAGTTTGATGCTATCGCCTCTTGAATTAATATATTACCGTCCATTACACCAGTTACAATTTGGACTGTAAACGTGCAATTATCTAGTACCGCTCCAGTCGTTAAAACAGTTATACTTTTAAGCGCGTCTGCGCCTGTGAATCTTATGCCATCACTGTGATCGGCTGTTATTACGTTTGTTCCGATAAGGAATACGTCCCTCATTTTCCTAGCGGCTATTACGGCTGCCGCAAATGTATCATTTTTACAAGGCGTGGCTAGCGTTCCCGCTAAACCTGTCGAGCTTTCTATTCCGTTTGTCCCGTCGATTGTTACCCCTTTAAAAAATAATCCAGCCTCTAGCGCTTCCTGGTTAGCTATTGTGGCAGAGCTTGAAGAAGTTAGTATAACTTGTGTGAAAGCTGTTGGTAAAATCGGTTCTATTGTTATTTGAGACTCGTCAACCGCTGTTAAATTACCTCCCACAGCTTTAACTTGCGTTACGTTAAAAACCTGGTAAACGTCTGTTACATCGTAAGTATTCCCGATCCCATTAACTAGTGTTTTTGTGGTCAATTGGGTTTCTGAATCAACTGAAATAACATCGGCAATGCTCTGATCGGTGAAGTTTATAACTAATGACCCTCTAACAACATTGGCGGTTTGAAATAATGCGGCAGTGTCTTGAATTATTTGTCTTCCTGAAATTAGTGATGCTGGCGAGCCTGTTACTGTGCCTGTTTCGGCGGGAGTTCTTCTAGCCTCGAAAGCGAGTAAAGTGTTTTGGTTTGCTACGGTGATCCCTACCGATGTTCCGCCTCCTAGATCCTCTTTGCCAGAAGCATTTACTAGTTTGGGGAATCCCATTCCTTGAAAAGAATCTTCATGCTTTCGTAAAGTATCTACAACGTCTTGCATGACCACTTCGACCGATGGGGCGGCTATTTCAGCTACCCTTGGGCTAGTATTGTACTCGACTGAAAAGTCATTTCTGGTAGTCACTGACCCTTGATCCCAAAGGGTTTTAGTTCCTCATCCCTTTTTTTACAAATAGTTAATAGTTCACTTAATTCTGCTATGCTTTTATGCTCTAAATCAATAACATCATCAGATCTTATAATAGCTTCTTTGCATTGGGTTATTTGCTGCTCCATTGCATCGACGTTATAAGGCGGAAACTTCAATTTAAGTTCTGCAATCTTTGCCATGTCGGTAGTTTTTGCGATCTCTTTATCTCGATAAGAACACAAACTAATATGACCTGTGTATTCATCGATCATTTTTTGTTGCTGAACTTTAAGCGCCCTAATCTTTTTAATAGAATCATTACATTCTTTGATCGCACCTTCAACCCATGAAACTGTCTGTTTAGGATACTTTGCAATAATGTTACCCAGCTTATTCCTTTTGATGTTTTCCTCAATTAATGGCATTTGTTGCTTAGTTATTGCGCCCTCCGCGATAGGTAGCTGATCGACTTTCATGCCACCTACGCGAATTGACTCTAAGCCTGTTTGACCTATATTTGACATTTTAAACCCCCTTAAACAGCAATGGTATCAGGTGTTCTAACAGTTGTTACTGTCGTGTCCCCATCACCTTGGACTTGATTTTGTTCAAAAGGAAGGATGCTTTTGCCCTGTCGAACTTGAACAACTGTTCCAAAGTTTGCTGCTGGTGTTTTAACGAAAGTGTTTGAGATAGTCCCTGGCGATCCATCTGTTCCGGTATCTTCTTCAGCATCAATGACATAATCAGCGATATTGTCAGTTACTGCGTAAAGTTGAATGGTCTCATTAATAGTATAAGCATCTGTAGAAACAAATGTATGACCTGTTCCGTGTACCGCCTGTATAACAAGCGTGTTTAAGTCAGTAACAGATACTACCTCGAACGTAAACCCGGCAGTTGTGTTTTGCACCAACATTCCAACCGTAACCCCCTCAGTAACAAAGTCGGCTGTTGAATCAGATAATTGTGTGGTTGAAGTACCCGCAGTGGCTGTGCTAGCGGTAATGTCAATTAAATTAAACACGCCACTTGCTCCTGTTACTCTAGAAGCGTATTCATATTTATGTTCCTGCTGTACCAGTCACTATATAATCTGCTCTAGTGTCTTCAGTTGTTATACTCCCTTCGCTTATTATCAATGCTCCGTCATTGACAATTGTTGATG
>Ga0316206_1002369_pt1 | contig 12869 bp, 8 predicted proteins | sample 6monthpyrite_MG_FD_204942 | JGI IMG/M metagenome (GOLD analysis project Ga0316206, IMG submission 204942) | Microbial mat bacterial communities from mineral coupon in-situ incubated in ocean water Damariscotta River, Maine, United States -... | ecosystem: Environmental > Aquatic > Marine >...
TAAGAAAACTAATAAAATTTTGTCAATAATATTACAAATTATCATATTATTGATCAATCATCACTTTTATGGAACATTTTTTATGTTCTATTAATTATTAAGTCTTAGTTCACTATAATATTCATTAAATAAATAGTTATCTTGCAATAAAACATTGGGTGGTTCAATGAAAACAATTGGTCTTTTGGGTGGTATGAGTTGGGAAAGTACGGTTGGTTATTATCGTGCAATTAATGAGGGAGTTAAAAATACTCTTGGGGGCTTACATTCAGCAAAAATAGCTATGTGCAGTGTCGATTTCGAACCTTTAGAAAAACTACAATGCGCGGGCAATTGGAAAGAAATAGCAATAATACTCTCTGAGGCGGCTCGAAGAGTAGAGTCTGCTGGCGCCGATTTTTTAGTTGTCTGTACAAACACGATGCACAAGGTTGCTCCGGAAATCGAAAAATCAATCAAAATACCTTTACTACATATAGCTGATGCAACGGCAGAAGCGCTTGTACAAGAAAATATTAAAATAGTCGGTTTGCTGGGCACCTCTTTTACTATGGAACAGGATTTTTACAAGGGTCGGTTAAATAAAAACTATGGACTCAATGTTTTGATTCCCAATGAAGAAGACAGACAAATTATCCACAAAATAATCTATCAAGAACTTGTTTTAGGAAAAATAGAAGCCGATTCAAAAACTAAATATCTACACATCATTGATATGCTTGCCAGTCGAGGAGCCGAAGCAGTGATTCTGGGCTGTACAGAAATTGGGTTATTGATAACCCAAAATGATACCAAAGTAAAATTATTCGATACCACCGCCATTCACGCTGAAAAGGCAGTGAAATATGCAATACAACAATCTAATTGAGGAGTGTAATATGAAAACAATGACTTGTAAACAACTTGCTTAAATTACTGTTTGCTGGGATAAAAAACGCTTTAGGATTATGATACAATTCTAGGAGAAATTAGGTGTTGACACAAAATTTATTGCACTCCCACAATAGCTTTTTCGGTTACTGTCCTTGCCGAAGTTCTTCTTCTGCTAAAAAAAGCAACTGTGTATTACTTAATTCATTATCTCACTTTTTGGTACGATAATTACAAATATTCATACATTTCAAGTAAGCAACGCAATAGATATTGGGTTAATAATTTGATGTCAGTGCTAATCGCTACATTTTTAATTTAGTACTCAAAACTAGTTAAAGATAAGGGCTCGATAAACTAGAATAAGCTGATTAAATCAACAAAACTTAATAGTGTGCTCGATTGGGCGCAAACAAACCACTAAAAATAGAAAATATCTCAAGGGTACTTCCTTTGGGTGCTCACTTCATTCAAACAATTCTGTTTTCTTAACGTGATTCATTCACTCTTTTTTGGCTCTGCGGGTGTTACGAAATTATCTGACCTAACTTATTGGAACGGGAGAAAAAGTGGAGATTCACTCATAGGTGTAATTTAATAGCAAAAATTGTACAAAGTACTAAAACATTAAAGAAGCTCAAAGCTCAAATTTTATAATTTTTGGAATAAAACTTGCTTTCTTAATAAGAATCTAAAGCAAGTAAATTTCACTAGATTAGCCTTTTAATTAAAGGAAGTAATATGCAAATTCAAAGCTTGTATACTGCAAATGTACAGCAAACGTATAAAGTTGATAAAACTGAACCTTCAGAAAAACAACAAAAAGTTGATTCAAATAAACACTCATATGATAACCCAATGCTTGATGAACGAGCTAATAAAATTTTAGATAAAATAATTTCAGACAAAGGGTTAAGTAGTGAAAAATCTAACGATATTAAAATGAAATTAATTGTTATGATGACTGAATTCAGTGTTGACTCAAATGGAAGAATAATTGATACACCTCCTAAAACTCCTGATATGAGTCAAACTTCTGTTGCAAAGCGAATTGACAAACTTCTACATAACTTAGGATTAAACCTAAATGGCGGTGATTTTCAAGAAGAGAACAATCGATTATATAAAACTGCTACTGAGTTAAAAACATTATATAATGCCGACTATAAATCTTTAAATATAAATGCTTAAAAGTTTATAAACTTATTTTACATAAATTCTATATTGGATACTCATTGATTATTATTGACATCTCTAACTTCAAAATTACACTCCAATGAATGAATCTCCACTTTTTATATTTTGTGTACAATATTACCCAATGTATGATTATTTAAAAAATGAGCTAAATTAGGAATTGACATGAAAAAACTACATAAACACAATATCGCAATGTTTATAGATTGTGATAATGTGAGTTCTAAGTATATAGAAAGTATATTCGATGATTTATCGCAGTATGGAACCGTAAATATTAGAAGAGCTTATGGAGATTGGAAAGACAAAAAACTTTACGGTTGGGAAAATATTTTACAAGATTATAACATTAAACCTATTCAACAATTTGCTTACACAAAAGGGAAAAATGCGACTGATATAGCTATGATAATTGATATCATGGATATTCTTTACACGAAAGACCTTGAAGCAATTGTTTTAATAACAAGCGATAGTGATTTTACACCTATTGTTACAAGAATATTATCTGATGGATTAACTGTTTATGGATATGGAGAGTCAAAAACGCCTATGCCATTTGTAAATGCATGTTCTCAATTTATTTATGTTGAAAAATTAAGTGGTTTACAAAATGATGAAATCAAAGAAGAGAGTGTTAGAAATCGCAATGATCATAATATTACTAAGTATATTGGAAATAACTATGATATCCGAAAAGATTTTAAGCTTATTAATTTAATTAAGCAGGGTGTTGAAATAACTGCTGATGAACAGGGATGGACAGATGTTAAAGATGTATCTATGTACATAAGAAAAAACTCTTCTTTCTCCCAAATTAACTATGGGTTTAAAAAGATGGGCGACCTTATCAAAGCCTTGGATTTATTTGATATGGAATATTTTGGAGAAAGAAAAACTCAACTGATGATAAAAATAAGAGACAAGCGGAATAAATAAATTATTTATTCCGCGTAAAACTCTCTTAGGACTGCTTCAATCTCTCTTGAACCTCATTAAATATCTCTTTCACATCTTCAGAATTTTGAGCACCTATTTTACTAAACACAAGTATGGCGATCCACGCAGCGACGAAACCGGGGAGGAGTTCATACAGGTCAAAAATACCGCCTTGTAGCTGTTTGTAAACTATGACAGTCACAGCGCCTACCACCATTCCTGCGATAGCTCCGTTTTTAGTAATGGTGTGATTGTAAAGTGAGAGGATGACAAGCGGACCAAATGCCGCACCAAATCCTGCCCATGCATACGCTACAAGTTTTAAAACACTGGAGTTCTCATCTGTAGAGATGTACCAGGCTATTACTGCGATAGCTATGACCGTGAACCTTCCTACCCATACAAGTTCTTTGTCACTTGCATCTTTTCTGAGTATAACATGATAAATATCTCTTGTTAAAACTGAAGAAGAAACGAGCAGTTGAGAGTCGATTGTGCTCATGATTGCCGCTAAGATTGCTGCAAGTAAAAATCCTGAAATCCATGGATTGAAAAGCAGTTGAGAGAGTGTAATAAATATTTTCTCACTATCTTTTAGATCTACTCCGTGCGATACGACATAGGCAAGTCCGAAAAATCCAACTGCCAATGAACCGATAATTGAGATTATCATCCAAGTCATGCCGATAGTCTTTGCACGATTCATCTCATCTTCATGGCGGATAGACATAAAACGAACCAGTATGTGCGGTTGACCGAAATACCCAAGTCCCCAAGCCATCAAAGAGAGGACACTTACGATGGATGCTCCGTTGAATAAATCCAAATTAGAAGGGTCAACAGATTCTATGATTCTTAGTCCCTCGCTTATCCCGCCAGTATCATATATGACGACTAAAGGCACAACGACTAAGGCAAGCATCATCAAGATTCCCTGAATAAAATCTGTCCAGCTTACAGCATTGTAGCCGCCTAAAAAAGTGTAAGATACAATTATAAAACTTCCTATAATAAGTGCCGTTGAATAATCAAGATGAAAGGTTGCTTCAAAAAGTTTTGCACCGCCGACAAGTCCGGAAGATGTGTAAAGGGTGTAAAAGACTAGAATCACCACAGCTGTTACAACCCGCAGTGAATTTCCTGTGTCGTTAAAACGATTTGAAAAATAATCAGGGATAGTAATCGCATCTCTGAGGTGATGGGTATAAACACGAAGAGGCTTCGCCACATAATGCCAATTAACATATGCTCCAATGATGAGACCCACAGCAATCCAGCTCCCGACAACGCCCTCACTGTACATCATACCGGGAAGTCCTAAAAGCAGCCATCCGCTCATATCTGATGCTCCGGCACTCAGTGCCGTGACACCTGGACCTAAGCTTCTTCCGCCTAAAACAAAATCGCTCAAATCATCTGTTTTAAAATAAAAATAAAATCCTATCCCTATCATCACTAACATGTATGCTGTAAACGAAATAATTACCGGTGTTTCCATTATTTTTCTCCTTTTTTTTCTTTGAGACCGCGAAGTCCTAAATTTCCATATCTATGGTAACTGTCTGATATACTCTGCTCAATAAAGTAATGCATAAGTTCAATACGCCCATGCTCCATAAACGGCTCCGTTGCGATATAAAGAGCATAATCTGCAACTGCTTCATAAACAGAAATATTTGGAGGCTGTAAAAAACGGATTCTCTGTACACCCTGCATAGCTTCACTCAGAGCCGTTTCATCTTCTAAAGCAAAAGTGTCGTCCGCGTCAAGCAACACAGATTTTTTCTCTACTAAATAAAGCAATCCTTCACTTGCAGGAGCTTTTGGAACAGACACATAAACTTTCGCACCTACCATTTTTGCAGCAGTGATAGAGGCTAACATCTCATATAAAATATCATCTTCTTCAAAGCGCAATAGCACACTTTTCACGCCAATATAATGGACAACATTACTTTCTCCTCTGATGTTTGAATAATCATGTTCTTTGTTAAAATAGGTCTGTAGCCAGTGAGTAAAATCGTTTGTTAGTTTCAATGTTTTTTCAAGAGAGTACGCAATGTCATTTTCTTCTTCTAATAAAGGTCTTAATTTGTCAGCATAGAGATTATCAGAACTTTTATCTTCAAAACGCAGTTTCATAAATTGCGATATATAATTAAATCCGCCTGCTTTTTTCCCGCTGCCTATAGCAGATTTGCCCATGCCGCCAAATGGCTGACGGATAACTATAGCACCCGTTGTCATACGGTTTATATACAAATTTCCGGCATGAAGTTTTTCTTTAAATATTTTTTGTTCTCTCTCATCTAAACTTTCCAAACCGGAGGTGAGTCCATAGCCTGTAGAATTTACGATGTCGATTGCATCTTCAAGATTCTCAGCACACATTACACTTAAAACTGGACCGAAAAGCTCATGCATATGGCAAAAATCGCCACGCGAAGTTCCCCATCGAATAGACGGTTTTAACATGTAGGGATTATTATCTGCATAGGCTGGTTCAAGTGCCCATTCTTCTCCCTCATCTAAGTTTCCAAGTGCTTTTTTTAGATTACCTGAGGGGAAATCCACTACAGGACCTATACGGTTTTGAAGCTCCCATACTGAGCCTACATGTAAAGATGAGGCGGCATCAATCAACATCTCTTTAAAGTTTTCATCTTCATACACTTCACGCTCAAGAACTAAAAGCGAAGTCGCAGAACACTTCTGCCCTGAGTTGTTAAAGGCGGATGCTATTATGTTTTTAACTGCCTGATCGCGATCTGCCAATGCGGTGACGATAGTCGCATCTTTCCCGCCTGTCTCAGCACTCAAATGGATATCAGGACGGCTTTTTATCATCTGCTTCGCTATTGTCTCTCCGCCGGTAAAAATCACAAAATCCACATCACTATTTGTGATAAGATGCTTCCCTGCTGTCTTACCGCTGCAAGGAACAAACTGCAAAGTATTTTTACTCACACCCCCGTCCCAGAAACATTGGCAAAGTCTATATGCACAAAGTACAGCATCAGACGAAGGTTTTAAAATAACAGTATTTCCTGCCGCTAATGCTGCGGCTATGCCGCCGGCAGGAACAGCAATGGGAAAGTTCCAAGGGCTTACAACAAGACCGACACCTTTACCCTCTGCTTCAACTCCATCAAGAATTCTCAGTTCTTGAGCACTATAAGGATAAAAGTTTAAAAAATCTATCGCCTCTGAAACCTCAACATCTGTCTCTGAAAAAACCTTTCCCACTTCTGCCGCTGCAATGCCGACTAAATCAGCTCTGCTTTTTCTAAACTCTTGCGCCACATCCATTAAAACTTTTTGTCTTTTTATTAAACTCAGTTTACGCCAACCATCAACATCAGCTTTTGCGATTAATACCACCCTATGCAAATCAACCTCTGATGTTATTGTATAAGTTCCCATAATTACTTTTTCATGGTACTGAGATTTATCGATTACATCTACACTCTCATTTGATGGTATATGTGCTGCACCAACAACAGCAGATGCATGAAAACCACCATTCTTTGAAATATTTTTCCATGTCTCACTAATGCTTTCTGCCCATTTTATGTTTTGCGGCAATGAAAAATCAGTATCACTCTCATTTTTAAAAGTGTAATTTTCTGCGTCCGACTCAAGTTTTAAAACTTCTGCATTTCTATTTTGGATACGAAACGGCTCTAAGGTAATTTGAGGCAGAATTTCTATAGCATCATCGTAACTCCCAATAAGCGTTTTCCATGCAGGTGAGTTTACATTAAGTCCAAAACTGTGACGTAAAAAGTTTTGTTCGGCAGTATTCTCATCAAAACGTCTAACAAGATAAGCAATGGCATTTGTAAATGTTTTCTTCGTTGCTATCGGTGCATACAAAATAACATTCAAGCCCTCTTTTTTAAGTATATGGTAAGCTGTCTCACTCATCCCCTCAAGCATTTCAGCACTACAGTAAGCTTCAACACCTCTTTCTCTAGAGAGCAACATCGCTAGGGCTTGGTCAAAAAGATTGTGCGATGCTATGCCTACATGAACATAAGGGGTTACTTTTTCATCCATGACATAATCCATCAGGATTTTAAAGTTTGCATCCGTCTCGGCTTTGCTGGGGTAAGTCACACACGGCCAGTTACGTAGGCTTGCTTCTGTAAGTTCCATCTCTTGATTTGCACCTTTAACTAAGCGTATTTTAATAGGTACTCCTCCCTTGTTAATTCTCTTTTTTGCCCATGTCACCAGTTTTTTAAGATTTTCCAGAGTATCCGGAAGATAAGCTTGTAAAACAATTCCAGCCTCAAGTGAATAAAATTTCTCTTTGGAGAGCGTCTGTATAAATGCATCTATAGTTATATTGATATCGTGGTACTCTTCCATATCCAAATTAACAAACTTATACTCTTTTTTATTGTTATGAATAAATGTGTTTTGCATCGCAGCCGAGTAGATAAGCTCCAATCTATGCGAAATCTCATTTACACTCCACACTTGTGCAACGGGAGTGACTTGCGAGAATATAGTAGAGATTTTTATGGAGATATAGTCTATCAGTGGATTTTTTAATGATTCAATATACTTTTTTATTCTACTCTGGGCTTCATTTTCTCCTAAAACCATCTCACCGATTATATTGATGTTGACTCTGGTATGCTCATTACGTCGCTTTTGCAGATATTTATTAAGTGAAGAATCTTCACCTTTTATAACGATACCACTTATATCCTGACGAAGATACTTGATAAAAAGCTCAACAGAGATATCGGGCATATAAATCCCAAGATGTCGAAACGACCATACAAGCAGCTCCTCAAAGTCTGTAAAAAAATCTGTATCTTTATACTTTGAAAAAATATACTCTAACTGATTTGCAATTCTCCGAGAATTAAGAGCCCGAAAACTCTGATCGAGTAACTCGATAAGAAAAATCTTATTCATAGGGTCTTTGAGCATTCTTTTCATCATCTCATGAAATTTTTTCTCACTGGCTTCTCTATTTTTGTCGATTTCACTTTGCCATGAAGCAGCCACATCTTTTGCCGATTCAAATGTTGTTTTACTAATCTGCATTTTACATCCCTAAATTTTTATAGTATCAGGATAAATTTAAATCAAACTTATCTTAAGCATTATTTAAAATTTTATTATAGATTAAAGACTTCTAATTTAATGAATGGCTTGATTGATAGCTTAAATTCATGTGAGATAAATGCCTAATATTAATATTCGTATGCTAATATTTCAAAAATTTTAGATGCTGACACAGAGTTTAAACACTCATGAATATAAAGGAAGAAAAATTGGCATACTACATAACAAAACTAATCATTACAACAATTCTAATCGTGCTGATATCTGAGATAGCTAAGAGAAGTAGTTTGGCAGGTGCCCTGTTGGCAGCTATCCCTTTGGTATCAATATTAGCTATGACATGGATGTATGTAGATACAAACAACACTAACAGCGCAGTGGAGTTTTCAAATAGAATTGTTTGGTTGATTGCCCCATCGATGACATTGTTTTTAACTTTTCCAGTCTTAATAAAAAAAGGCTTGGGCTTTTACCCCAGTATGAGTATTTCAATTGTATCCACAATAATGGCCTATTATTTAGTCATTCTAATTCTTGGAAAGTTTGGACTTAAATTATAATTTACGAATGCTACTAAAGTACCATCTATAATATCGACTGCATAATTCGGGTTTAACCCATTGTAAAACTACCGTCATATTTTTATCATTACCACCATTAATCTACAATAATTCGGATTAAAATTTATCTACTTTATTTGGGATATTTCACACGTAACAAATGTTGCCATGTGTTACCATTAGTTACCATACTGTAATGTGAATAAAATAATATTTCGAAATTATAAAAACAAGGATTTAAGATGAAAAAATGGCTAAGTTTAGCAACTGCTACATTGTTAGTAATATCAATGAATGCATGCAATAGTTCAAATGGAGCAGATGGCGTAAACGGAATAAATGCCAAAAACTCCGGTGTTACAACACTTGATTTTTCTGAGCTAAGTGCTCCAGTAACAGATAATGAAAAAATGGCTATTCGTACAGCTACAAGTGTTTCATATACTAATGGCAACACGGACGCTATCGGCTTTACAAAACTTATTTCAGCAAGTACAGTTAATGGTACTGAAACATTTGGTTTGATTAAAGATCATACAGATACTGCAATTACTTATTCTGACGGTTCTTCATTTATTTGTGATGGCGCAAATGGCAATGCTTTAGGTTCTGGACTAGATCATTCATCTATAGTACAACAAAACGGTCGTATCTTTATGGTATCTCAATTTGAGTGTGAAGTCGGCACTATGTATGGCATGGAGTTGGCACAAGATACAATAACAGGTGAACTATCTGTAAAACCAAACACGCTTAAGTATATTTCTCAAAAAGATGGTTTTGGGGGTTGGGTACACTGTGCAGGAGTGACTACACCTTGGGAATCACATTTAGGTTCTGAAGAATATGAGCCAAATGCTAGAAGTATTGAAGAAAACTTAAATGCTACTACTCAATTAACTGGAAATAAATACTACGATGAAGTAACAAAATACTATTGGAAAGATGAAAATAATGCAAATACATCTGCAAACAACAACCCATATTACTATGGCTACATTCCTGAAGTAAAAGTCGATGCAACTGCCGCTACTCCTGCTTATAACTATGCAAAACACTTTAGCATGGGACGTGCTGCATGGGAATTGGCCTATGTAATGCCAGATGAAAAAACAGCATATCTTTCAGATGATGGTACTAATGTTGGTTTCTTTATGTATATAGCAGATACTGCGAAAGATTTAAGCGCAGGTACACTTTATGCTGCGAAATGGATTCAAACATCTTCGGTAAATGGCGGTGCAGCTGATCTTATCTGGATCAAGCTTGGACATTCAACGGACGCTGCTATTAAAACTATCATAGCTACGGAGCCGAAATTTAGCGATATTTTTGAAACGGGCACTGTAACGGCTGATGCTTGTGATGCTGGATTTAGTTTTGTACATACTGCTGCAGGTAAAGAATGTTTAAAAGTCAAAACAGGTAAAGAGACTGAAGCAGCATTCTTAGAGACTAGAAGATATGCAGCAACACTAGGGGCTACGACTGAATGGAAAAAAGAGGAGGGTATTACATTTGATCCAGATAATCGTAAGTTATATGTTTCTATGAGTGTTGTAGGTAGTTTAATGAGCGATGCAATTGGTGATATCCAAGGCTTAACAAACAGTTGCGGCGCAGTCTACGGAATGAATCTTTTAGATTCAAAAGAAGTTGCTTATGATAGTGCAAGCAATGCAATTAACAGTACATATGTAGTAAAAAATACTCATGCTGATGTTGTTGGAGCACCTGCAACTTACCCAGCTGGTTCAACGTATGAAGCATATACATGTTCAGTAAATGGGATTGCAAGTCCTGATAATGTTACTTTCCTTGCAGGAAAAAATACACTCATCATTGGCGAAGACACAAGTAAGCATCCAAATGATTTTGTATGGTCTTATGATGTTGCTAGTACAAAATTAACTCGCATAGTTTCTACTCCATATGGCTCTGAAACTACATCACCTTATTGGTATGATATCAATGGTTTTGGATATTTAAGTTTAGTAACTCAACACCCATTTGGTGAGACAAGCTCAAAAGATGTTGATTATAGCTTGATTAATATTGCAAATACAACTCAAAAACAGACATCTGTAGGTGTAGTTGGACCGTTTAAAAACTTGAAATAGTTTTAAATATGTATAAAAGAGAGGGATTATTTCCTTCTCTTTTTTTAGAGATAAAAGTATCTTTAAAAAAAGAGAATATAATTTTAAGGTTTTTATGAAATATATAATTGTGAGTATTGTATTTTTACTTAGCATATACATGCTTGGATGTGCTAACAGTGAAGATGTCACTAGTACTCTTGATACAGAAACAAACACTACCAAGGAGCTCAGTACTCCATCATTAGCCGTATATGAGAGCAACAATGCATTTTATAATACGAGAAATTTGACTCCAATGAATCTAGACTTTAAATCTACCACACCTATAAACAATAAAGCTGCTTATGTTACAAGTCAGTGTTACACAAAAACAGTCGATGTCGATGGAGTTGTGCACAACCCATGTTTTGCATGCCATACTAACTCTAAAGAGCCAAACTATATCAATGACCGGGAGATGCAAGAAATTCATGCCTTTGGTGAGTATACTAAAGTGAATAGATTCTCAAATCTCTTTAAAGACAGGAGTGCTTTAGTTTCCCAGATAAGTGATGAAGAGATATGGAGTTATGTTAGAGAAAATAACTATATACAAAAAGGTCAAATTCTTTTAGCTAATAAACTGAGTAGTCCGCCAAAAGAGTGGGATAGTAATCATGATGGAAAATGGAGTGGATACATACCCGATTGCTATTTCAGTTTTGATCATGAAGGTTTTGACAAAACTGCAGATGGGAACTATACCGGATGGAGAGCTTTTGGATACTACCCATTTTTAGGCACATTTTGGCCAACGAATGGAAGTACGGACGATGTTCTTATACGGCTGGAAAGTGAGTTCATGCAAGATAAAAACAATACTTTTAATCTCGATGTGTATAAATTAAATTTAAGTATTGTAGAGTCACTTATAAAGCAAAAAAATATAGCGATTGATGAAACGGATGAAATAAAATATGGTGTTGATTTAAATCAGGACGGCGTCTTAAATAAGGCACATGAAATAGTCTTTAAATGGAAGCAACCAAGTTATGATTCAAAGACTGGAAAAATCACAAACTTTTCTATGAGCTATGTCGGACTTGCTAAAGAACTTTTAACATCAAATACATATCTCATAGCTCCAGGACTTTACCCCAAAAATACAGAATTCTTGCATAGTGTAAGATACATAGATTTAGAAAAAAACAATCAGACTATAAAAATGGCAGCGAGGATGAAAGAGCTTAGATATGCTAAAAAAATATCATGGTTAACATACTCAGAACTCTCAAATGCAGCATTAACGGACATCAAAGAAAAAGATACCTTTCCGGACAGGATAAGGAGTATTATCGGAAATACAGAAAATGGAGCTCTCAATAATACTGGATGGGTTTATCAGGGCTTTATTGAAGATGCAAAAGGCGAGCTCAGACCTCAAAACTATGAAGAGACTCTGTTCTGCATAGGGTGTCACAGCGGGATTGGAGCAATTGCAGACAGTACATTTGTATTTGGGAGAAAATTTGATAAAACACACTTTCAAAAGGGTTGGTACCACTGGATGCAGGATCCAAATGGGCTTAAAAATATAAAAGAGCCAAAAACTTCTGATGGTAAAGATGAATATTCTCTTTATCTTGAAATCAATCATGCAGGAGATGAGTTTCGATCGAATTATGAAGTTATAGATAGATTTTTTGAAATAAACGGGTCTCTAAAAATAAGTGAGGTGAATAAAATAAAAAATGATATCTCCTACCTTTTATATCCATCTGCTTCTAGGGCAAAAAATTTAAATAAAGCTTATAAAATAATTGTCGAGGAGCAGAGTTATATTTACGGCAGAGATACCCATATAAAACCGGTTGAAAATGTCTACAAAGAGCAAGTAATCAATTCACCAACATTCATTAAAGCTAGGCAATAAGATAAATATATACATGATAACTCATGTTACGCACTATAATGAGCTAAGCCCATTATAGTGGCAGGGACAGATTGTCCCTACAACCCCCTAAAGCTACATAAAACAAGTTTTATGAGATTTGCAGAGATTCAAACGTACTTTTTTATTAAAGTGCGTAAGGTCAAATTATAATTGAGTTAAGGCTTGTTAGTTCCGGCAATGAAA
>Ga0316206_1002370_pt1 | contig 12869 bp, 12 predicted proteins | sample 6monthpyrite_MG_FD_204942 | JGI IMG/M metagenome (GOLD analysis project Ga0316206, IMG submission 204942) | Microbial mat bacterial communities from mineral coupon in-situ incubated in ocean water Damariscotta River, Maine, United States -... | ecosystem: Environmental > Aquatic > Marine >...
AATATTGGCCACAAAGTTTCGTTGCCTACTTTCTCTACTGATGGTTTGAAATGGAAAGATGTACTGAAAGGTAAAGTGAGTTGTGCCAGTTGTCATGACCCTCATCAGTGGGATGCAAATGACAAACATCATAAAGCAAAACCTGGTGATAAAGGCAGTAATAAAAATCGTTTTCTAAGGGTGGCAAATGGTGCAAGTGCTGAGTTGTGCAAAACCTGCCACATAGATAAATGGAATGTGACAGGTAGCAAACATGATATGCGCTTGATGGCGCCGCGGTCTAAAAACTCTCAGGGTCAAACTGTTTTTGAGTCCAGTCTGTGCGGTGCCTGTCATCTTGTGCATAACGCCAATGGAAGTAAATTATGGGCGCGCACTAATCTGGAAGGAAAAGGTACCGGTTATGTTGCCTGTTTAGGTTGCCATAATGAAACGGGTCTGGCAAAAAATAAAACACTGGGTATACATTCTCATCCGCTTAATGTTGACGTTAAAAAGCTGGGTATTGAGGCTCATCGTGATAAATGGACGTTAAGTGAAAAATCATCAGCTGATAAAGTAAGTTCAAAATCAAATATAGTTGCATTACCTTTGTATGATAAAAATGGACATCCTGCAGATCATGATGGTCAGGTCGGCTGTGGTACCTGTCATGATCCACATAACTGGTCCGTTTCTCCTGAGTATAAGAATGAAAACCAACATGTGAAAGATCTGGAAGGCGATGCAAATAGCAGCTTTTTAAGACTTGCTGATAATGCTCAGAGCCAGCTTTGTGTTAACTGTCATCAGGATAAGAAGAGTGTGTTTTCAACCCGGCATGACCTGACTGATCAGAGCATTAAACACAGTGAGGCTGATAACAGTAAAACTGAATCTGTGCAGCCTGTAACAAAAGAAAATATAAAGGGTGCTTGTCTGCATTGTCACAAACCACATAATGCGGGTGAAAATGCATTATGGGCACGGACAACTGGAGATGCAGAAACGCCGGTTGGAAAAATGTGTGCTAGCTGCCATCAAAAAGAAAAGATAGCCGGTAAAAAACTGCCGGGCAATCATACTCATCCAGTTGGTGTTGATATTGGTGACTTAGAGCCTCATCGTGATATTCCGTTATTTGATGATGAAGGTAACAGAACCGCATATGCCTACCAGGTTGATTGCGCGAGTTGTCATAATCCGCATCAATGGGATCCAAATAATAAACAGAACAGAGGCCCGTCTTTATCGAAGGAAGAAGGCGACACGACTAACAGTTTTTTAAGGGCATCGGCAAATAATAATAGTGAGCTCTGTGTCCGTTGCCATAACGACAAGAAAATGATTGTTGGAACTGATCATGACTTTAGTAAAACCGCAGGCAATTCGTTAAATCAAAAACGTGATGTATCCGGGGTCTGTGGGCAGTGTCATGTGCCGCATCATGGCGTTTCAGATTTATATTTATGGTCGCAGCCATTAGGTAAGGGACAGGACCCGGTTGAGCAGCGTTGTCGAAGTTGTCATGCAGAGTTCAAACAAGCTGCTGATAAAAACCCGAAGGCAGGCCAGCACCCTAAGCAAATCAAGATCTGGTCGACTGAATTACGCAATCAGATACATGAAGATAAAGACCTGCCTGATATCCGCGCATTTGATGAAAACGGACGGCAGGCAGCGTTTGGGGCAGTAACCTGTGCCAGTTGTCATAATCCGCATCAGTGGCAGGCGTTTCACCAGCAGGCTAAACCGGGGAAAAAAGAAGAAGGCAATGTAATGACCAGTTTCCTCAGAAATAACGATAGCCAGAATATTGTCTGTGCTGACTGCCATGATCAGGACGGTCTCTATCGTTATAAATATTTTCATAGTAAGAGCACACACCAGGCCAAATAGGCAGGATCAGCCTGTCATAGTATTCTTTTTCCCTACCTGGATGAATAAGCTCTGAGCTAACAAGGGTATGTCGTTTAAGTCCAAAATATGGTCTAATCCGACTACTTATTTTTTTAAAAAAACTAACAATGATTGTATATCCAGAGATTGATCCCGTAGCACTAAGTATTGGCCCGTTAACCGTTCACTGGTATGGCCTGATGTATTTAACCGGTTTTGCCCTGATGTGGATTCTGGGTATGCACCGGGCAAAACAGCCAGATTCAGGCTGGAGCAAGCAGCAGGTAGAAGATCTGGTTTTTTATGGCGCTGTAGGGCTTATTTTAGGCGCCCGTTTTGGTTACATTCTGTTTTATAATTTCTCCAGTTTTATTGCAGACCCGGTCATTTTGTTTAAGGTCTGGCAAGGTGGCATGTCGTTCCACGGTGGCGCACTGGGTGTGATGGTGGCCATGATCCTTTTCCGTCGTAAATATAACAAACATTATTTTGATATTACTGATTTCATGTTGCCTTTAGCGCCCCCGGGTTTAATGGCAGGGCGAATGGGTAATTTTATTAATGCTGAATTGCCAGGACGTGTTGCCGATGCAGATTTGCCATGGGCTTTTATTTATCCGCATGTTGATAATTTGCCGCGGCATCCATCATCACTGTATCAGGCGCTTACTGAAGGTCTATTACTGTTTTTAATTTTGTGGTTTTTCTCCGCAAAGAAAAAACCACGCGCTGCCATTTCTGGTTTGTTTTTACTGGGTTACGGAAGTTTCCGCTTTACCACAGAGTTTTTCCGTGAGCCTGATGCCCACATGGGCTTCGTTGCATTTGACTGGATGAGTCAGGGACAGGCTTTATCAACGCCAATGATTTTAGCCGGCATGGCACTGATTGTCTGGGCATATAAAACCAAAAGTAGAAATCAGGCTGTGTCATGAAGCAGTATCTGGATTTATGCAGACGTATTGTTGATGAAGGTCACTGGATTGAAAACAAACGTACCGGTAAAAGATGTCGTACCGTTATCAATGCAGACCTGACTTACAATGTTGCCGACAATGAATTTCCACTGGTAACGACCAGAAAGAGTTACTGGAAGTCTGCTATTGCTGAATTTATTGGTTACATTCGTGGTTATGATAATGCCGCTGATTTTCGCGCATTAGGTACAAAGACCTGGGATGCCAATGCCAATGAAAATGAAGTCTGGTTAAATAACTCATATCGTAAAGGTGAAGATGATATGGGCCGTGTTTATGGTGTGCAGGGCCGTAGCTGGCAAAAGCCCGATGGCGGTCACATCGATCAACTACGCAAGATAGTTGATAACTTATCAAATGGAATTGATGACCGAGGTGAAATTTTAAGTTTTTATAATCCCGGTGAATTTCATATGGGTTGTTTGCGTCCCTGTATGCATACACATACGTTTTCGTTGCTTGGTGATACCTTGTATCTAACATCGTATCAGCGTTCATGTGATGTACCATTAGGACAAAACTTTAACCAGATTCAGGTTTTTACTTTTCTTAAATTAATGGCACAAATTACCGGTAATAAACCGGGGTTGGCGTACCATAAAATTGTCAATGCACATATCTATGAAGACCAGCTAGAGCTAATGCGCGATGTACAATTAAAACGTGAACCATTTGAGTCACCTCAACTCAATATTAATCCGGATATTAAATCGCTGGAAGATTTGGAAACGTGGGTGACGATGGATGATTTTGAAGTCACGGGTTATCAGCATCATGATCCTATAGCTTATCCTTTTTCGGTTTAAGCATTATGTTACTTTCGATTATTACAGCCATGGATGACAACCAACTGATCGGAAAAGATAATGGCCTGCCGTGGAAAATCCCGGCTGATTTACAGTTTTTTAAAAAAGTCACGATGTCGAAACCCATCATTATGGGGCGTAAAACATTCGAATCGATTGGTCGTGCATTACCTGGCCGAAGAAATATTATTATCACCAGAGATAAATCATTTTCAGCAGAAGGTTGCGAAGTCGTCTTTAGTCTTAACGATGCGATAGAAAGTGTGCAGGACATTGATGAAGCGATGGTCATTGGTGGTGCTAATATTTATAAACAATTTCTATCAAAAGCAGATCGTTTATACCTGACTAAAGTAACGGGTGCGTTTGATGGTGATGCCTGGTTTCCTGAAATAAATGACGCTGACTGGGAACTGATTGAAAGAGAAGACCATGAGGCTGATGAAAAAAATGAAGCTGATTATTCTTTTCAGGTTTTTGATCGAATCAATAAGGTTTAATGCCTTTTGGGCAGTCAACCTGAATTAACTGCCTGCTATCAGTTTCTATTTTTAAAGCCGTTAACTGTCCGCCCCAAAGACACCCCGTATCTAACGCATAAATATTCTTTGTTTTTATATTTGTTAATGTTGACCAGTGACCAAAAATAATTTCATCTCCTTTTGTTAGTCGCTGTTCATGCATAAACCAGGGTGTCAGGTAGTCGGGCTGCGTACCAATATCATTTTTATATTTAAAGTCAGGTCGACCAGCTTCGTCACAAAATCGCATACGAGTGAAAACATTGGTTATGTATCGGTAACGGTCCCAGCCAGTTAAGCTTTTGTTCCATGTGCGGGGTTGATTGCCATACATGTGATTGAAAAATTCGATGGGGTTGTCTTGTTGTAAAACAGATTCCATTTCTGATGAATGATAAATCGCATCATCTATTGACCAGTCAGGCGGTACACCGGCATGAACCATTGAGATATTAAGCGCTGCATCATGATGAAATAATTTTTGAAATCTTAACCAGCTAATTAATTCTTCTCTGTCTGCTGATTTTAAAATATCTGAAAAGGTATCGTGCTTTGAAGGCTTGTCTGTTACATAAGCCACGGCCAAAAAATGCAGATCATGGTTACCAAGAATAGTAACGGCACTGTTCCCCAGTTCTTTTATATAACTAATTGTTTCTAGAGATTTTGGGCCGCGATTAATGATATCGCCACAGAACCAGAGCTTGTCAGCAGTAGAATCAAACTCGATTTTGTCGAGCAGCCTTAGCAGGTCATCATAACAACCCTGAATGTCGCCGATGGCATATGTTGCCATTTGAGTTTCCTTTTGTGAGTTAGTTATCCTGTTTTCTCATGATTTTTCTATGATCATGAACCTGAACCAGCCTCTGGCAAGAGCAGGCTCTTCATGTGTTAATTTTAAATCAGGTTGTGTTGCTAATAAAGTTTCCAGCACCACATCTGTCCGGGTTGCAATATGCTGGCTAAATAGATTAATGAATCGCCGGCAGGGAGCAAACTGTCCTTGTTTCAGAAATTTATCAAAGATATGGATTCGACCCTGAGGTTTCAGAACTCGTCTGGCTTCACTTAGCGCTTTTTCAGGGTCGGGTACGACCGCTAGAATAAGGTGCATGATGATGACATCAAAACTATTGTCATCAAACGGTAATTGCATGCTGTCGGCTTCTTGCAATGAAATATCGCAAAGACTTTTCTGTGATCGCTTTTCTGCTTTTCTGAGCATGGCTGGCGTGATGTCGGTGCCTATATACTCGCACCCTTCGACTAAAAAAGGGATATCCAGCCCGCTGCCAATTCCATTAATCAGTATTTTTTTGTCTTTCTCTGGCTTAATTAATGTCAGGCTGTGCTGCCGCCAGTGAGCGGTTGCTTTTTGAATGAGTGGGTCATAAATGGGGGCTAGTAACGTGTAACTCAGTTTGAGCGACATGGTCGGAATTAATGCAGTGCTGAGGGCAGGGCAAGTGTGAATACGGGTATATCGGCATCAAAATTAACGCCGTCGTCAGCAATCATTTGATAAGTGCCTGACATACTGCCTACCGGTGTCTCCATCTGGGTACCGCTGGTATATTCGAAAGAGTCGCCAGGATTTAAGTGAGGCTGCTCGCCGATGACGCCTTCACCGGTCACTTCCTGAGTGTTGCCATCGGAATCGGTAATAATCCAGTGGCGACTCAGTAACTTGGCTGCGACAGAGCCTTTGTTGAGAATATTCACCGTATAGGCAAAGACATAGTGGTCATGTTCAGGGCTAGACTGTTCTTTAATGTAATAACTTTGAACAGAAACCTGTATGTCATGTTTTGGATCGGTTGTCATGGTGTCGCCTGTAGAAAATATTGGAGCAAAATGGATTGGGTTTATTATATCAGGCTGCGGGACGGTAAAACATTAGCAGAATCATGGCTAAAGAGAAGACGATGCCGATGATGCCAAAAAACCGCAGAGCAGTAGAGTTGAGCTGAAATTCCTGATGTTTTTCTTCAGCAACATTAAAGCGACGATAAAACCAGCGAGCGCAAACATTGATGAAATGATTAAAGTCATCAGGCACCAGTGCCAGAATAAGACAAATTACCGGAAAAAATACAGACATCAGGTTGAGAAAAAAGTCATGAGTCATTGGCGTTCCTATGTTTTTATCGATTGTTTTTGTTATTTTGTTTTCTGGTCCAGGTGATTACAAAGTTTGTAATACAGAACCGGTGGAATATTTTCAGGTCGATTTTGTGGGTTAATGCCAACCGCTTCGAGGTCTTCTACAGAGCAGGTTTTTTTTAAGGTGTTTCGAATGGTTTTTCTTCGCGTACTGAATGCCTGTTTAACAATGGCTTCAAGTAACGGGTAATTGCTGACTTCAACTTCGGGTTTGCGTGGTTGCAGGTTAACTATTGCAGAATCAACCCGGGGCATGGGGTCAAACGCTTCAGGTGGAACGCCAAATAAGTCCGTTACCTTGCAGTGGTATTGCAGCATGATACTGAGCCTGCCATAAGCACCGCAATCTGGTTCCGCGGCCATGCGTTTAACAACTTCTTTTTGTAACATGAAAAACATATCCTGAATGTGTTCAGAATAATCGAGTAACTTAAACAAAATAGGTGTTGAAATATTGTAAGGCAAATTACCGACAATACGCAGCTTATTGTTGTCATGTACCAGTGTTGAAAAATCAAACTGCAAGACATCAATATTATGAACCGTGAGTTCTCCAGCATCAGCACATTTTTTTTCCAGAATAGGAATCACATCGCGGTCTAATTCAATAACCTGTAATCGTCCTGCTTTTTTTAATAACGGATAGGTTAATGCGCCAAGTCCAGGTCCGATTTCGATCAGGGTTTGATCTGGTTCCGGGTTAATGCTTTGAACAATAAGATCGATAATATTATTATCGATTAAAAAGTTCTGGCCAAAACGTTTACGGGCTTTATGATTCATTATGTTGTCGCTGATGGTGAGATAATCGACTGGCTACTTCACAGGCATAAATAAAACTGCCCGGGTCAGCTTTGCCAGTGCCTGATAGTTCCAGTGCCGTGCCATGGTCAACCGAAGTGCGAATAATAGGCAGGCCCAGTGTAATATTAACAGCTTTACCAAAACCACTGTGTTTAAGTACCGGCAGTCCCTGATCATGATACATGGCAAGAATGGCATCGGTTTTTTCTAAATAACGCTCAGTAAAAATAGTATCTGCCGGTAATGCATCTGAAAGGTTTAAGCCTTGGCTTCTTAGTTTTTCTATGACAGGCTGTATGGTTTCAATCTCTTCTCTGCCAAGATAACCATTTTCACCTGCGTGCGGATTCAGGCCGCAAATATAGATAGCGGGATTATCTAAGCCAAAGCGGTTAACTAAATCATCGTTAAGTATCGTAATAACGGTTTCTAAGGTTTCTTTAGTGATGGCCTGACTGACTTCAGATAAAGGTAAATGAGTGGTTACTAAAGCGACGCGCATTTTTTCAGTCGCTAACATCATCACCGGTGTGCTACCACCACAGAGTTCAGCCAGGTATTCGGTATGGCCTGTAAATGGAATCCCCGCTTCATTGATAATGCCTTTATGAATAGGGCCGGTGACTAACGCATCAAATGTATTATCGAGACAACCGCTGGTCGCAATTTGCAAGGTTTCGAGTATGTATAACGCGTTGGATGGATTGAGTGTTCCGCATACGGCCGCTGTCGATAATTTAGTATCGATCACATATAACTCGCCGGGCTTGTGAGTTTCCCTTGGAGTCTCTTTATTAAAAACTTTAAAGTTTATGTCAACGTTAAGAATGCGTGCGCGTTCAGTAAGCATTTCAATGTCAGCAATGGCAACCATTTGAAAATCATGCGCTTGCGAAGATAATGACAGTAACAGGTCTGGTCCGATACCACCGGGTTCCCCCGGTGTGATAGCGAGTCTTGAAAGTGTTGTTGGCATGTTGCTTGGCGTGTGTCAGGGAGAGCCGGGCCTTAGCCTGGCGCATCTTCAGTATTGTGATATTTAATATAAGCCTCATCTCTGAGTCTTCTTAACCATAATTCCAGTGCTTCATCAGCTTTAGACGATTTGATTGACTGAAATGCTTTGTTGCGCACAACGATACCTGTTTTATCTGACTGACGTCTGTCAAGTACCTGCATTAAATGCCAGCCAAACTGTGATTTGAATGGTCGACTGATTTGTTTCTTTTTTAAACTTTTCATGACGGCTTCAAACTGAGGTACAAAAGAGCCTGGTACTGACCAGCCCAGGCTGCCACCCGTACCCTTAGAACCTATATCTTGTGAATGCTGTTTAGCCAGTTCACCAAAATCAGCACCGGCAGTAATTTCTTTTCTTAACGATTCGAGTTGTTTGCGAGCGGCATCATCTTTAGTAAACTCATCCACTTTAATAAGGATATGACGAACCAGCGTTTCATCGATAATGACTTGTTCCGCACCTTTTTTATCCTGAAGTTTTAACAGGTGAAAACCTGAAGGGCTTTGAATCAGTTCTGAAACATCACCTTTTTTTAAACTTTTTACAGCAGAAACAAATAACGCCGGTAATTCGGATGCCTGACGCCAGCCTAAGTCTCCGCCTTCAAGAGCTTTCTGGCCAGTTGAAAATTCAACGGCCAGTTTGTCAAAAGTCTGACCAGAGCGTAATTTTGATAATATCTTTTCGGCACGTATTTTAGCTTGCTTAAGTGTTTTACTGTCGGCTTCTTCAGGAACTGAAATTAAAATGTGCGATAGTTTGTACTGGCTGTCTTTAGCGCCTGATTTTTTCTGGCTGGCAATAAACTGGTTAATTTCGTGATCTGATATTTTAATTTTATCGAAAACAAGTGTCTTTTGGGCGCGGTTAATAATAGTGGTGCGTCGCATCTGTTCTCTGAAGTTTTTAAAATCAATGCCATCTTTTAGTAAAACATTGCGTAACTGTGGCACGCTGATCTTATTTTTTCTGGCAAAGTTTTCAATTCTTTTATTAAGCCCGGATTTGCTTAGCTTGATACCAAACTGAGCAGCACGATCCATTTGTAAGATATCAATAACCATACGATCAAGTACTCTGGTGCGTAACTTCTCTCGGGATGGTGCACTCGATTTTTGTTTCAGAATCTGCTGACGAATGTCTGTAATACGTTTTTGTAATTCAGACTCAGTAATGATCTTGTTGTTAATCTCAACAATGATTTTGTCCAGTACGTCAGCTGCCTGAGCGTGAAAGCTGGCCGTTAGTAATGAGCTGAATAAAAATAAAATGGAAAATAACTGTCTAAAACGCATAAAACTTACTCTTACAATTTTGTTATGAAAACTGATGGTTATTAATATTCTGGTTTAAAGCCTAGGATAGCACGTTCCAGCTCCTGATTCGCCTTACCGGTACTGCCAAACCCCTTCAGAACCAGCGTAAATATGACTGAACGGTCAAATACATCCTTGTTGTCTTCATCCTGAGTCAGATGTCCTCTGCCGATAACCCGGAAGGCCCAGCAGCAGGTGTTGTACTCAAAGCCTGCGATATTTTCCAGGTCACGTTTATCTTTCAATGAATAATTCCATCGAGCCAGCATTGACCAATGATCAGTGAGCGGCCATTTGAACGAAAGGTCTGACTGATCAATCTGATTATCAGCTAACTCGTCTCGGCGATAGCGATAACCGAGATTAATAATATGGCGGTTATCAGACTGGTAGTGGTAGAGAAAGCTGCCTTCAACATCATTCGTTTCCGTGTCCTGCAGTGCAGATAAACGGTAAGACCAGTTGTCATCCCGAAGCACAAATTCGGCTGCAATATCTGATGATGAAACGGTCTGAATATCTGAGCTGTTGTAATCTGGTTTTATGCTGACTTCTCTGTCATCAAAATAATGTATTTGACCAATACTGGCAGAGAAACGTTCATTACCGTTGTGGTCATTAATGAGTCGGGTGGTTACTGCTGTCGTTAACTGGTTGGCATCGGCAACGCGATCGGCACCGTTGAATCGGTTATCACGAAATAATTGTGCAAAGCTAAAATCCGGTTCAGAGCTGTCAAACAAGGGTATTAAAGATTGATCAGCCGATGGGACATTGAGGTAATACAGTCTTGGTTCCAGTGTTTGTGTGTATTTTTTAGAAAACTGACGTTCAAAAAATAAACCACTGTCCATTTGTACAATCGGTAAACTTCTATCGTCTAAATCAAGCTCTGCACCTGATGTGTCGGTAACGTCATAGGCAGTAAACCGATGGCCGATGGTGGGCGTAAGAAACCAGTAACTTCCTTGCGCCGGCCAGCTCAGTTTGGGATACAGATCCGTGCGGTAGCCTTGTTTTTTTGAACTGTCCTGGTGTGAAAAATTTACCCACTCTGAGGTGAGCTGAAATTTTAAACCGTTATCAGTGATGGATTCGGTGCCGCTTACTGTGAGCTGAGGACGACGACGATAGGGTCGTGACCCAAGCGCGATAGTGTCATCTGTTGTCTGGAATTTTTGCTCCAGTAATTTACTGCGCCAGTTGCCACGGTTATATTGAAAGTAGGCTGACTGTTGTAAATGAGTGGTGCTGGATAATTCAAGACTTTGACCGAAGTCATTCAGGTAATGACTGTCGGATGCGGCTGTTGCATCAATATTAAAATCAAGATGGTCTGACAGTTTTGTATGATGCACCAGTTTGCTGAGATAGCGTTCTTCACCGGTTAACTTGTCATCATCTAAATATTCTATATCCAGTTCACCGTCGCTGCCTGACGTCAGGTAACGGTAATTGGTTTTTAACTGAATACCGCGTTTTTCTAAATAAACAGGTGTGATGGTCGCGTCCTGGTTCGGTGCAATGTTCCAGTAGTAGGGCAGACTGAACTCATTGCCATTACGGCTGCTTGAAAATTTTAGCTCTGGTGTGAGTATGCCTGAACGTCTTCTTTCGCCCAATGGAAATGAGATATAGGGTAAATAAAAAATGGGTACATCTTTTACCCGGATAACAACATGTCTGGCTGTTCCAGATTCATCAATGTGATCCAGTTTCAGGTCGCTTGCACTGAATACCCAGGATTCTTTACCCGGTTCGCAGGATGAAAAATTAACCTGACTTAAAAAAGTTGAGTCTTTACCAAGTAATTTAATTTCAGGTGAAGAGCCCTGCATGTGACTCGATTGAATCACGAAGCGAACATTAGAAAATGAGCTGCTGTCAGTGTTGTTATTCATCTCACCTTTTTCACTATCAATAATGAGTTTTTCATTTTCGATGTGTGTGGCATGAGGCAGTGAGATTTTTGAAGATTGTTTATCGTAGGTTAATTTGTCTGTGGTCAGTCGGAAACCGTTTTTTTCGACCAGCACATTGTTTTCGAATAAAGAAATGCCATTCGCAATAGACTGAATAGAGCCAGCACTGATATCAAGTTGTTCAGGATTACTGATTTGTGGCAATACAGGTTTGGTATTGAATACTGAACGACTGTCAGTACACATGCTCCAGAGATCAAACGCATCCTCATCTTCTGCAATAACTGGTATGGCTGAAACTGTCAGCATCATACCGGTAATCAATGAATGCAGAGATGAGTGTTTAATCATGTTAAGTGAATTTGATTTCAGTAACAGCTTAAACCTACGCCATTAAGAATTCGAGCAGGGCTTTTTGTGCATGAAGTCTGTTTTCTGCTTCATCCCAGACTACGCTTTGTGGTCCATCAATAACACCGGCAGAAACTTCTTCGCCACGGTGAGCGGGTAAGCAGTGCATAAACAGCGCATCTTTATCGGCCTGCTTCATTAACTTCTCATTGATCTGAAAATTAGCAAAGTCACGTTCACGAATTTTTTGTTCTTCTTCCTGACCCATGCTGGCCCACACATCAGTCACCAGAAGGTCACTGTTTTCTGCGGCAGCCATCGGGTCATTGGTTATCTCAACACAATCACCGGCCAGTTTTACTAAGTCTGCATCAGGTTCATAACCAGTAGGGCAGGCTACATTGAGTTTGAAGTCAAGCAGACGCGCCGCATTGATATACGAGTGGCACATGTTATTACCATCACCAACATAAGTGACGGTTCTGCCTTCAATGGTTTCGCGGTGTTCTAAGTAACATTGCATATCAGCCAGCAACTGGCAGGGGTGTACAAAATCAGTCAGGCCATTAATGACGGGTACTTTAGAATATTCTGCCAGTGTTTCCAGTGAATCGTGAGCAAAGGTTCTGACCATGATGGCATCAACCATGCTGGAGATAACACGTGCGGTATCTTCTATCGGCTCACCACGCCCCAGCTGGGTATCACGTGGAGAAAGAAAAACAGCATGGCCACCAAACTGTGCCATGCCTGTTTCAAATGAAACCCGGGTACGGGTTGATGATTTATCAAAAATCATCGCCAGTACTTTATTTTTTAACGGCTCAAAAATTTCGCCGGCATGCTGCATTTTTTTTAGCTCGATGCCCCGTTGCAGTAATTTTTTTAGTTCATCACTGCTTAAATCCATTAAGGATAAAAAATGTTTTGTAGTCATAATTTAGCTCCGCTTATGCGGCTTGTTTTTGGCGTAAAAAGTTTTTAATCAGGTCGCTGAGTTCAGTAACCAGTTTTGTTGCCTGCTCGTCTGTCATAACAAAAGGAGGTAACAGGCGGATGACATTACCGGCAGTGACATTTATTAAAAGACATTTATCAAGTGCCTGT
>Ga0316206_1002371_pt1 | contig 12868 bp, 14 predicted proteins | sample 6monthpyrite_MG_FD_204942 | JGI IMG/M metagenome (GOLD analysis project Ga0316206, IMG submission 204942) | Microbial mat bacterial communities from mineral coupon in-situ incubated in ocean water Damariscotta River, Maine, United States -... | ecosystem: Environmental > Aquatic > Marine >...
CGTTGATGAATCCCATATCGAGCATCCGGTCGGCCTCATCAAGCACGAGGGTCTCGATGTTGCGGAGGTCGATGTGTCCCTGGTTGATCAGATCGAGCAGACGCCCGGGTGTAGCGACGAGCACATCGACACCCGCGCGGAGCGCCCGGACCTGCTTGCCCTGGCTGACACCGCCAAAGACCACCGCGTGGCGGAGTTTGAGGTGGCGGCCGTAGGCGATGAAACTCTCGAAGATCTGTGACGCAAGCTCGCGCGTTGGGCAGAGCACCAGTGCTCGGGGAGTTCTGTGATGCCCGCGGCTGTGTGATGGGTTGGCTCGCTGAGATTTCGTGTCAGCGAGGCGATGCAAGATGGGCAGGGCGAATGCACAAGTTTTTCCGGTGCCGGTTTGGGCGCATCCGAGGATGTCTCGTCCTTCGAGGGCCGCGGGGATTGATTGCGCTTGGATGGGTGTGGGCGACGAGTATCCTTGGTCGGATACCGCGCGAACGATGGGCTCTGCGAGCCGCAGTTCTTGAAAGGTCATGGGTTGTGTTTCTTTTTTTCCGGAATGAGTCGGGTATCGGGTACCCGTGAAAACCGGAATGTCTTTGAACGCCATCTGCGTCTGGAAAAAGCCACCGGCGTTGATATGTGTCTCTCTGATCCCGATCGTCCAAAGAGTCGAGAAGGGTAGGCGGGCAGAAGTGTAAAGTCCAGCGTCGGATGGACTTGGTCCGCTGGGTGTGGATCGAGGAGAATGCCACAAATCAGGCGATCCGATCGGGGAATTGGAAAGTAGAGGGGGCTAATCCAAATAATGGTTGGTCCAAGCGGGCGGGGTATTTCATGTCTTCGCCCGGCAAATCAATTGGAACTAAGTTGTGGTCGGATGCACTCAATGAACCGAGAAGTCGCTCTATAGGGTGAACCGCTTCGGGTGATGATCGATTGATATCGACGGCGGGGGCAAGTAATGGAGCTAAATTCGATGGAGTCATTCAATTGGCAACTCTTTGATTACGCTCATGAAGATCGATGTACTCTACACAGTCTCTATACGACCATATGTTTTTCCTTTAATGTTTTCGTGCAGGCCTGGGCCTATCGACTCGTTGCCCGAAGAGCGTGAAGGAACTGAGCAAACTCAGGTTGAGCGATGGCGGAAGAGCCATTGCGCGACGGCGAGGTTGAAGATCCCGATCACGAGCATCGGCCAGAGCTGGGAACTCAGTGATGAGAGCGTCGCACCCTCAAGGAATACGCCCCTGAGCACGACCATGTAATAGCGCAGCGGATTGATCAGGGTGAGCTGCTGAACCAGATGCGGCATGTTGGCGATCGGGGTGGCAAAGCCCGAGAGGATCACTGAGGGCACCAAGAATAGAAATGCCCCGAGGAGTCCTTGCTGCATGGTTCTTGCAATCGAAGAGATCGCCAGCCCAACGCCGATCGCCGAGAGCAAGAAGCAGGCGATTCCGATAAATAGCGTTCCTAGGTTCCCCCGGAACGGGACATGGAACCAGTAGATCGCAACCAACACAATAAACCCTGCTTCGGCAACGCCGATGATGTATGGCGAGATCGCCTTGCCCAGCTCACGCTCGCGGGCGATTGAGAGGGAGGTCACCATCGTCGTGACCACCATCGTGAGCAACCCGACGATCCCGGGCACGATTAACCATCGGCTCAGCAGGTTGGGGTTGTACCAGACCCGATCAACGAGCACCGCGTCGGGCCCCCTTCGATTGACACTCCCGAGCAGCTCGTAGGCGAACGAGCCGACAATCGATTGGGCATCGTTGGCCGCGATCAGGGCGGTGTTGGAGTTGCGTCCGTCGATATTCAACTGCACCACCGGGCGTCGACCGGCGGAGAGGTCATCGCTGAATTCCTGACCGATATGGATCACCAGCAACGCCTCCGCTGAGTCGATGAGCGGGTCAATCTCCTTCGTGCTCTCGAGCGTGGCGATGCGATCAAAGCTTGGTGAGCCATCGAAGCGAGCGATAAGCGAACGCGACGCGTGCACGCAGTCCTCGTTGAACACCGCGAATGGAATATTGTTAAGATTATAAGTTGCGGCGTACCCAAAAACGAGCACTTGGAGAATGGGCGGCACCATAATGACCATTCGGCTGCGCTTATCGCCCAAAATCGCGATGAACTCTTTGATGATCAGACTGAGTATCTGCGTGCCCATGTGCTTATCCGATCAACCTTGAGGAGCGCCGTCGCACCAATGCCAGAAAGAGGATTGCCATGAGCAACAACGCCCCTGCGTTGGGTAGCAGGATTGCATAGATATCCCCGGCGAGGAATGAGGATTGCAGAATCGCCACGAAATACCTTGCCGGGACGATGTGCGTGAGCATCCGGATCGGCATCGGCATGCTGCGGATATCTAAGATGAATCCGGAGAGAATAAAGGCGGGCAGAAAGGTCGTGACGATCGCGGTTTGGACCGCAAGGAACTGGCTCTTGGTGACCGTCGAGATCATCAGCCCCATCCCAACAGCTGCGAGCATGAAGAGAGAAGAGGCGATGGTCAGTATCAGCACCGACCCACGCATCGGAACCCCAAACAGCCAGACCGCCGTCGCCAGCGAGATCGCCATCCCGCCCATCCCCAAGAAAAAATAGGGCACCAGCTTGCTCAGCAATAGTTCGCTCATCCGCATCGGCGTCGTCAATAGCGACTCCATCGTACCCCGCTCCCATTCACGCGCGATGAGCCCGGGCACAAGACAGTTTCGGCTTCGGATCTCTTCATTGAACCAGATCCGGGTCTCTGGTACGATCGTCTGTGGCGGCGGTTGACCACTAGCCATGCTTTGTTGAAAGATCCACTTCGTCAAGACCCCGCTGACATACCCCTGGATCTGGCGGGCGGTGTTGGCGTCGACGCCGTTGACGATGAGTTGGATCGGTGCTGGGCTGAGGGGATCGTGGATTTTGTCTGTGAAATCACTCTGGAGATGGACGATCGCATCGAGGCGGCGATTGGCGAGTTCGATCTCGGCGGTATGCATATCGGAGACCGTAGTGGGCTTTAAAATATCGGCTTCGCCCAAATGAGCCGGCGAGCGAGGTCGATTCGTGGCTTGGCTGGTCGGCAATGTCCCGACCCGGACGCCCTCAGCATTGAGTGAAACGCCATACCCAACGAGGATCAGCAGCACGACCGGGAGCGCAAAGGCGATGCCCAGAGCCGACGGATCGCGAAGAATCTGGAGAAACTCCTTACGCATTAACCCCCGGAGCCGACGCCGACGGGCTTTGGCGGAGATGGAAAACAGGGTGATGGGCATTATGCATCTCTCTGCGACTTCTGTTTGCGAACGATCGACAGGAAGGCGTCTTCCATGTTTGGGCTCGTGGATTCATCGTCGCTTTCGAGGGCTCGGATCTCGTCCGGGGTGCCGATCGCTGCGAGCTCGCCAGCGACCATGATGACCAAGCGGTCACAGTATTCGGCTTCCTCCATAAAGTGCGTCGTCACCAGCGTGGTTACGCCGCTGATTGAGAGTTCATCGATCCGGCGACAAAACTCACGCCGGGCAAGCGGATCCACGCCCGAGGTCGGCTCATCGAGAAACAGGATCTCGGGCTCGTGAATGCACGAGCAGGCAAACGCCAAGCGTTGTTTATACCCAAGCGAGAGCTCGTCCGTCTTGGTGTGCAATACGGATCCGAGCTCGAACTCGTTGATTGCCTAGTCCATGCGTGTGAGCAACCGTTTGCCTCGCAGCCCATATACCCCGGCGAAAAAACGAAGATTGCGGGTGACTGTTAACTCCCTATAAAGCGCAAAGCCCTGCGATATATACCCGATCCGAGCGCGGGCCTTTGATCTTGCCCGGCGCATATCGACCCCCGCGACCCGAAGCGTGCCCTCGCTCGACGGGAGCAATCCACAGAGCATCCGGAAGCATGTGGTTTTGCCCGCCCCGTTCGCACCGAGGAGCCCGAAGACCTCGCCGCGTTCGACCGTAAATGAGATGTTATTGACTGCTTTGAATGTACCAAATAACTTGCAGACACGATCAACCCGGATGACCTCATCGCGATCGTGTCCATGACTCGTTCGCGAAATCGGCTGATTGCTTGGTGTAGATGAAGTCTCGACTTTCATCTGGGATCCAAGCAAATCAATAAAGGCATCCTCAAAGCGAGGGGGCGTGGGTTCGAGTTGACCGAGTGCATTGGCGAGTCGTTGTCGATCAGCGGTCGATTCAAGTACCACTCGCACGGACGATCCACGCAGCAGGGCATCGACCACACCGGGTTGCTGCGAAGCGAACCGTTGCACCGCCCGACGATCACGATCATGCACATCGAGCGTAAACACGCGTCCGCTCAATCGCTGCGTGAACTCCTCGGGTGTGCCCTTGGCCAAGAGCTTTCCCTCGTGGAGAACCAGCACGCCGTCAACGCGTTGGGCTTCATCGAGATATGCGGTGCTCATGAGCACCGACATCCCATCCTCTGTGATGACGCGCTTGATAATGGGCCAGAGTTCCTGGCGAGAAACCGGATCAACCCCGACAGTGGGTTCATCAAGCAGCAAGAGTTTCGGCGTGCGCAAGAGGGTGCAGATCAACCCGAGTTTTTGCTTCATCCCCCCGGAGAGACGCCCCGCGAGCCGATGGGTAAACGGGGCTAACCCGCCCATCGCCAGCAGTGTCTCAAAGCGCTCGCCTCGATCCTCTGGCAACACCCCCTGTAGGTCTGCGAAGAGATTCAGGTTTTCCTGAACGGTAAGATCCTCATAGAGCCCAAAATGCTGAGGCATATACCCGATCGCCGACCGCACGCCGTCGGGATCGACGACGGTATCGGCGACAAAGATCCGGATGCGACCTCGATCCGGATGCATCAAGCCCGCTTCGAGGCGCATCAGGGTGGTCTTTCCTGCGCCATCGGGTCCGATCAGCGCGGTCACACTTCCAGATGGCATCGTAAAGTCCATGCCGCGAAGGGCTGCGATCGTCTGTTTTCCCGAGGTAAATCGTTTCTCAAGATCAGCACACTCGATCGCTGGCGGCATCGAAGCTTTGGATGCATGTGTTTGATTTGGTTGGTCCAGCACTGTACTCATGGAGCCGGCTCAGTCGCCGACGGATCACTCTTTGCTATGGGCGAAAGAACGACCGTCGCCGGCATCCCGAGCTTGAAGATCCGCTGAGGATCGCGAACAAAGACCCGCGCCTGATAGACCAGTCTGGTCCGGAGTTCCTCGGTGACGATGGGCTTGGGCGTGAACTCCGCGGTGGGCGAGATCGACCCGAGCCATCCCTCGAAGACTTCTCCCGGGTGCGAGTCAGTCGTGCTGCTCGCCTTCATCCCCAACTCTGTCTTGCCCAGATCTGATTCGTCGATATAGACCCGGACCCAGACCGGGTCGGTCTCGGCGAGCAGCAGCACCGGGGTGCTCGGGCCGACCATCTCGCCGGGCTCGTGGAGACGCACACGGATCACACCGTCGGTGGGGGCGACGAGCGTGGCATCGTTGAGGTTCTGCTGCGAGAGAGAATCCCTCGCTAGTGCTGCTTGCAACTCCGCGTTTGCTTTGGCGATGTCCTCTTTCCGTGGGCCCTCGACAAGCAAGGCGAGGTCAGACTGAAGCCGATCTACGCGGTCCTCAGCTGCGGCATGCTCAGCCATTCGTCGATTCGATCTCTCGCTGCGAGGCGGCGCCCTCACTCTGCATGTTGAGCACCTCATCGAGTTTCCGCTTGGCATTGTTCATCATAACGATCGCCTCATTGACTGCGGCCTGTGCGCTGGCAATCTCCTCGGGGCGCGAACCATTGTTGAGTCGATCCAGCGTTTGGGCTGCGGATTGGGCCATCGCCTGGAATTCATCGAGATTCGTATGAAGGATCGTGGTATCAAGCTTGGCGAGCACCTGCCCTTGCTCAACCCAATCCCCTTCGTAAACGAGCATTGAGTCGAGCCGATCGGAGACCCGGAATGCGAGGTGCGCCTCGCGGATATCCGTCACGCCATAGAGCGTCAGTGAACTGTCCTCAACGGTTGTGTTCCGCAGTCTCCATCAGCTTCCACCACCTCCAAAGACGACAAGCAGCATGATAATGAGGATCAATAGTTTCTTGGGCTTTGCGCCGGCGTTGTTCATGGTGGGATTCCTATGATCTGTGAGGTCTGAAATCATATTCACTGGTGAAGAGGTGCTGTGCTCTCATATTTTTTCATTCTGCGATTGCCATGCTCGCGATTGCCAATCCGGTCGCTGCTTCACCCGTCTTCGCGTCGATTACCGCAGGGATGACCAAGAGGGGCAGAAGCACAAAACTGCCTTCATCGCGAGCTTTGCGGTCTTAGTGATTCTTGTCCCCATGGCGATCATGGCTCGATGATCGGGCAGGTTGATCCAGAACTCGGAGCGAGTGATGCGCAAATCGAGTTCATTATCGGGAAGGTCAAGAAGGGGGCTGCCCGACTCAATCGTGGGGCACACGATCCCGTATACATTCGGACGGCTCTGGCAAGGTTTGGCTCGCGCCCGCACGAGCACGCCAGCGAGGTCGTCGAGCAACTGCTCCACTCAGGTCATATGATGACGCCCAACGGACACCATGTCCGGATGATGGTCTTTGCGTCCTACATCGAGAAAAATCCCGGGCACGGCGTCCATGTGCTCACCCTCGGACATATGGAGCACTTCGTCACCACCTACCTCCTCCAGCACTGGCACACCCTCCACGAGACCCGGTTCAATGACCCTGCGATGAACTTTCAGATGATGCTCGTAAAAACCAAGCGCCATAACACCCACCACCATTTGATCCCCCCAAAGCAGTTATAGCACGCTCGGAAGGACCCGAAGATCGGCTCACAAGTGGACCCACTGTGGGGGCAAAAACAACCAAACCCCGTTGAAAACGGGGTTTGTGAAGCACGCGCGGAAGGATTCGAACCCTCAACCTCCTGATCCGTAGTCAGGTGCTCTATCCAGTTGAGCTACGCACGCAGTCTGCTGATCGTTCAGCGGGTATAGGGTAAGCCAGATTCGCCCAAATGGCAAGTTCACCGGGGCTGAGAGGTTGATTTCTTGGATTTGAGGGCAACAATATCCTCCCACAGAGAGACTTTTCTCTCGCAGACCCCATCAGGAAAAAGACCATATGGCCCACTCGAACTCGGCGAAAAAACGGATCAGACAGAACATCACCGCCCGCGCACGCAATCGCTGGCGGATCAAGGGCATGCGTGCAGCGATCAAGACCTTTGAGGACGCGCTCGTTTCGGGTACCAACGAAGAGGCCACCTCCGCCTTCCGCGGGGCCGGTGCTGTGATTGATAAAACCGCGCAAGCCGGCGTCATCCACAGCAACCAGGCGTCGCGCCGCAAGAGCCGTATGAACACTCGGCTCAAAGCGAAGGTCCAAGGCTGAAGTCCGAGGCTGTGATACAGAGGATGAGCCCTTGAGCAAGTCCATCACCGCCTATTAAGTGACCAAACCCAAGCGACCAAACAAAGATAGACGCCCGGCCATTCGCGGTCGGGTTTTTTCTTGATCGGCCCATAAGATCTATTCGGACCGGTTGATCGATAGTGGGGACTATGAAGCGACGCAAAACACAACCCATGATCCTCCCGACACAGACGGGCTCGGGATCGCTTCACGGGCCGAGGGGTTACTTTCGGCTCTCTTCCCAGCCGCTGCATATTCTCGTCTTCCTGATGCCAGTTATTGTGGTGTATGAACTCGGTTCGATGGGGCTTCTTGGATCGGGCGAGCCCGTAAAGCTCGAAGCCCAAGAACTGCTCGTCCGATTCTTCGATCTCTTTGGTGTGCTTGGGCTCCACCTCCCCGCGCTGGCGCTGGTGGCGACATTGCTTATCCAGCATATCCTCAGCCGAGAGAACTGGCGGATCACCCCGATGGTGCCGCTCGCGATGATCGCTGAGTCTGCCTTTCTCACCGGGCCGTTGATCATTCTCGTCATCATCCTCAACCCACAAGCGTCGCTCATGATGATGCCCGCCCCGGGGCTCGATGGCGGTATCACACACACTTTCTGGGACGGGCTGTACCTCTCGTTCGGTGCCGGGCTCTACGAGGAGATGCTCTTCCGTCTGGTACTGATCACAATGCTCCATTTCATCGTGACCGATGTGCTCCGATTTAAAGATCAGACAGGAAAAATCGCAGCGGTGCTGATCTCCGCACTCGCCTTTGCCTGGCTCCATGATGGGGTATATGCCTCAGGGGCGGGGCTCAATCTTCGGCTCGTGGTGTTCTATATACTCGCCGGTGGCTATTTCGGGATCCTATTCCTCTCGCGGGGGTTGGGGATCGCGGTGGGGGCGCACCTGATGTACGACCTACTCGCCTTTGTGATTCTGCCGGGAGTTCAACAGACATCTTGAGATAGGCAAACGCACAATAAATGCTGCCCGATCCGATGTATCCACCAGAGTTGAGAAGTTCTTCTGTGCAATGGGCTTGGATCGGGTATAGTCTGTTGACCCATCATGGCATCAAAGGATACCCGTATGCAGGATCTCGGATTCGTACTCGATGGTTTGTACGCGGCCGGCTGGTGGCCCAGCGAGGGTGATCGGTGCCTTCAGGATACGGACGGACGGTGGTATCCAGACGAGGCGATGATGCTCGAATCATTCGCTCAAACCACATCCAATACGCATATATTGGCCTCTGAGCATTCTGCATCGGTGGAGATTGTCTGGAGTTCTTCTGACCAGAACCGTCAATCGGTCCATGGTCGATCAAGAACCGAAGCCTTGATCCTCGCCTTCACAAGGCTCTATATCGAGTCGCACCCCTGCACCCAGAGTGTTTGAGCTCGGGCAAACTTTCGTCGAAATCAGGATCTCCGGGCCCATGCCCGACTTGACGATCGGACTCAGAGGCGTACTATTGCCCCTGACAACCGTCTTGGCCCCATCGTCTAGCCAGGTCCAGGACACCAGGTTTTCATCCTGGTAACGCGGGTTCAAATCCCGCTGGGGTCATTGACCAGAGGTTCTTCATGAGCCTCTGGTTTTTTTATGGTGATTTCAGATCCAGCTCATCGACCACTGTTCGAATGACATCAAAGTCGAACCCTCGACGGGCGAGCCGACCTGTGATCCGACGGATCCGCACATCGGGGGCGTGGCGATCTGAGATGGATCGGGCCGCCGATTGTGCCAGTTTGCGTGCATCGGCGACCGGATCCCGTTCATCGAGTGCCTCGTCGAGAACCTGATTGATGATGCCCCCCTCGATCCCCTTCTCGCGGAGCTTGCCCGCAAGCAAGCGTCGTCCCGCGGGTTTTCGGGCGAGTTGGTTCCGAACGACAACCCGGGCGTACTGCTCGTCATCGAGCGCCTGTAACTCGGTCAATCGCTCGATGGCCCAATCGATCGCGTCCGGCTCGTATCCATACTCCTTGAGCTTGCGTCCCAGTTCCCTGCCCGACTTCGCTCGCTTGGTCAAAATCCGGATCGCGGCTCTGTACGCGTTGCCCTGCGCAAGTTCATCTGCGAGCGCCATCGAGAGGGCTTCGGTCCAAGGCGTGCCGACCTCGATATGGTGATCGCCCTTGGAATCGAGGGTGATGCGCCCGAGCCGGCGACTATCGACGAAGAGCGTCACCCTCGCCGGATCATCCCGGCATGGTCGCATGGCGCTGATCTTGGCAGAGCCATCGAGCGGGAGCGGCTCGAGTTCTTTCGTGTGTGTGCGTCGATTTCGCGTTACCGGTCTCATTGAAGAGATTGTATCAACTGCTTCAACTCGGCGATGGCCTTTCCTTCACCAACCTCCGTCGCAATCTTGATACCTCGATCGAGCACCTCAAAGGCGTCTGGGCGCCGATCCAACTCATAGAGCGTCTGCCCGAGAAAGTAATACGCATAGCAATAAGTTGGGTCGAGTTCGATCGTCTGGCTGTAGTGTTTGGCCGCGTCTTCGAGCTGCCCAAGCTTGGCGCATTCCTGCCCGAGCCCGTAGTGCACGAATGGATCTTGCGGGTCAATCTCGCGGAGTTTTTCCAGTTGAGCAATACTCGGCATGCTCGGATCATACCACAACATGTCCTCTTGAAAACCCTGTATACAAAGTTTATACAGCGCAGATAAAGGATTATTGGGTATTCATATCCGGATGATAGAAATACCTTTGTTCTATCTAACTCACTTCGCGTAGTTGAACACGCCCCGCCCGCTCTTGTTGCCAAGCCGACCGGCGACGACGAGTTGCTTGAGCAGCGGACACGCCCGGTACCGATCGTTGTTGAGCCCCTCTGCCATCACATCCATGATGTGCACACAGGTGTCGAGCCCGATGAAATCGGCCAGACGCAACGGGCCCATCGGATGCGCCATGCCCAGTTTCATGATCTCGTCGATGTGCTCGGGCTCTGCGACCCCCTCCATCCACGCATAAAACGCCTCGTTGATCATGGGCATCAGCACCCGATTGGACACAAACCCCGCCCGATCGTTGGCGGGCACTGCGACCTTGCCCATCGCCTCGGCCAGGGCGATTGTTCGCTTGGTGGTTTCTTCGCTCGTCGCCAAGCCATTGATGACCTCGACGAGTTTCATCACCGGCACCGGGTTGAAGAAGTGCATCCCAATAAATCGGTCGGCTGCATCGCCCACGCTCGTTGCCAGTTCTGTGATCGAGATCGACGAGGTGTTCGAAGCGAGAATCTGGTTGTTGGTGAACTTGTTAGCGAGCCCAGCGAAGATCTTCTTCTTGACCTTCACATCCTCAACCACCGCCTCGATCACGATGTCTGAGTCGTCGAGATAGCTCAGATCGGTGACATAGGTCAACTTGTCCTTGGCTGCTTTGACCTCGTCGTCGCTCATTCGTCCCTTTTCGACCGCGCGGGCCAAGAGCTTATCGTGGAATCCCTCACACCTGATCAGTGCATCGGAGTCCAGGTCATAGACGACCGTCTCAAACCCGTTGACCGCCGAGATCTGGGCGATCCCGCCGCCCATTTGTCCGCTGCCGATGATCGCGACTTTGTTGATTCCGTGCATGGTCGATACTCCTGAGCTTTGAGGTTGAAACCGGGCCAAAATGATAGACACATCCGCCGAAATTATCTCCCGAATCGGGGCCATGGGCTTCGCACCCCCGTTGGGCAAACGGGCGGTGGACGCATAGAATCTACACCGCTCGATCACGGATCGTCAGCGGTATTCAGACCCATCGAGGATCCCACGCATGGCTCATCAACTCGGCGAAGCGACCAGTGCCTTTGAGAAAATGGATCGGTGCGCTGATCTCGACCACCGCCCCCGCGTGCTGCTTGGCAAGATGGGGCTCGATGGGCACGATCGGGGCGTCAAGGTTATCGCACGAGCATTGCGAGACAGCGGCGTCCATGTGATCTACTCCGGGCTCTGGCAGACGCCGGCCTCGCTCGCCATCTCGGCCCGCGATGAGGATGTCGATGTCATCGCTGCCTCGATGATGTCCAACTCCCACCTCGTGCTCGGCAAACGCCTCGTCGAATCGATGAACGAGGTTGGGCGTCCGGACATCCCGGTGTTGATGGGCGGGATCCTTCCTCAGGACGACATCACCAAACTCATTGAGATGGGCATCCGTGAATGCTTCCCCACCGGCACCGGGCTCATCGACATCGTCAACGCTGTCCGCGCGACCGTCCACTCCCAGGATCAGCACATCGAATCGGGCAACGCCAGCGCCCAACTCTCTCGCGATATCGCACTGACGCACAACGAAAAGCCGATCCGCACAGATGCGACCATGCGCCGCCCAAAGCGTGTCATCGGGTTCACCGGCTCGCCGGGCGCAGGCAAGAGTACCCTTGTCGCCCAGCTCGCCCGCGAGCATTTCACACGGGCCCACAAAGACCCCTCGCTGGGGCGTTGTGCGGTGCTCGCGTTTGATCCAAAGAGCCCGATCACCAATGGCGCGCTCCTCGGTGACCGGCTCCGCGTCGATTTCAACAACATCGGCGAGCATGTCTACTACCACTCGCTGGCGATCCGAGGCGAGGACTACCACGGGCTCAACAGCATCATCGAACTCATCGGCGGCTCATGCACCGGCAATGACACTTATGACACCCTATATGTCGAAACCGTCGGCGCCGGTCAGAACGAGACCATGATCCGCGACTTTGTCGATACCACTGCGGTCGTGCTGACGCCGGGCATGGGTGATTCGGTCCAGATGGACAAAGCGGGGATCCTTGAAATCGCTGACATCTTCGTGTGCAACAAGGCCGACTATCCGGGTGAGGATGATCTCGTTCGCGATCTGCGAGACATCGCCGGCAAGACCCCGATCATCGAGACTGTCGCCACCCACGCCAAGGGCATCCCCGAACTCTTCGATATTTTGATGCAGTCATGAACGCACCCGACTCCATTGAGCCGTTGGTCTGTAAAGCCGCTGAGTTGCTCCGCGAGCAGCACCGGACTCTCGCTACTGTCGAGAGCTGCACCGGCGGGATGGTGGGGGCCGCTCTGACCGCCTTGGCGGGCATCTCGGATGTCTATCTTGGTGGCTTCGTGACTTACTCGAATATGGCCAAGCAAATCACGGTGGGCGTGAGTCCTCAAACACTCGCCAAGCACGGGGCAGTGAGCGGGCAAGTCGCACGCGAGATGGCTGGCGGAGGTCGCCGAAAGCTCTTGGCGACCCACGCACTCGCCATCACCGGCATCGCTGGCCCAGACGGCGGCACCGAAGACAAACCAGTTGGGACGGTCTGGATCTGCGTAGAAGGATGCGCCCAGATTGAGTGCCGACGGTTTGTCTTCCCCGGCGATCGCGCCAGCGTCCGAACGCTCGCCACCTTTGCCGCCTTGTCGATGCTCATCCAGCAGATCACAGGGCGGTACGAAGAGCTCGACCACCAG
>Ga0316206_1002372_pt1 | contig 12866 bp, 9 predicted proteins | sample 6monthpyrite_MG_FD_204942 | JGI IMG/M metagenome (GOLD analysis project Ga0316206, IMG submission 204942) | Microbial mat bacterial communities from mineral coupon in-situ incubated in ocean water Damariscotta River, Maine, United States -... | ecosystem: Environmental > Aquatic > Marine >...
GGTGCGCCTCATCCGTTTTCATTTGTTTAAGAACGGCTTCGCTACGAAAATCGTTTTCAGGTAATTTTTCAAGGTGCTCATCAAGGTGTTTTATAACCTGATGTTCGGTTTCAGCCACAAAACCCAGACTCCACTTGTCACCTAATAGACCGGCGATAGCGCCGATAGCAAATGATCCGCCGTACCAAACAGGGTTTAACAGGCTCTTCTGGCTCGATAATTCAGTCAGGCGCTGTTCCGTCCAGGCCAGATGATCGTTCTCTTCTAATGCTGCCCGTTGCATGCTTTCTCTTACAGTATCGAGGCGCGCGGTTAATGCCTGGCCTTGATAGAGCGCCTGAGCTGAAACTTCGCCTGAATGATTAATTCTCATTAAGCGGGAGGATAGTTTGCGTTCTGTTTCGCTGAGATTGCTTTCATTGACATTAAGTGACGGGTTTTCTCTTTCAGTTGTCACTGGTCGGCCAAAAATTGTGCGCAGTGCATGATCGGATTGCACTATTAACTGGTCAATAGGGTTAAGGTGTCGCATTAATTGGTAACTTCGGCTTCTGGTTAGTTGGTAACAGTTAACTGGCGAGCCAGAAAACTAACAGGGTGCATTACTTCAATACTGGGATTATACCCGGATATGGCTGATTTTATATGTAAGCTACAACCAATGTTATCGCTTATCAGTATATTCGTCTGTGTTAAATCAAAACTTTTCAATTTCCCATGTAATAAGGCCCGAGATTGCTCAGGGTAGTCAAGTGACTGGATGCCACTGGAGCCACAACAAAGAGAAGGGTTGTTAGACTCAATTATCTGTACATCAGGCACACAGTTTATCAAGTCATAATTTAATGATTTAAGTTTAAGTCTATTTTTATGGCTGCAGCTTTCATGTAGCGCAATAGCCTGGTTTGGTTTTTTAAATATCAAAGACTGTTGTTGAAGTTCGTTCAGTATGAAGGAGCGAATATCTAAAATAGTCAGGTTTTCAGTCTGTTGTAAGCTTTCGCCACATGCCGGGCTGAAAAATAATATAACCTGAGGTTTTAGTTGTTCAAGCTGGCGCTGGTTTTCTTCAAGTAATTGATGTGCCTGTTTCTGCTGCCCATTATGTTGATGTAGTGCTCCGCAGCAGTACTGCTGGCTGGGAATGTTTACATCAAAACCAAGCATGTTAATTATTAACACAGCATCTTTTACGCTGTTGAAGTCAGATGATTTCCCAATACAGCCAGTAAATAGAGTGACTTCACCACGGCGATTTTCCGGGCTGGAATATGAGCCCATATAAAATGTTTTAAATTCAGGTCTGTTTTCAGAGATATTAGATGTGACAGATTTCAGGCTTGAAGGGCCGAGGCGTAGAATCTGTTTAATAATCGGATTATTAGCAGTTCTCATTAATGCATCCAGGCCATTGGGCTTTATGGATTGCTTTAAAATTGCTCTGCTTATGTAAGATTTTTTTATGGACGAATTAAACTGTTCTCTAAATTCATCAATTATTTTTCCATACGGAACCTTGGAGGGGCAGATGGTTTCACAATTAAGGCAGCTAAGGCAATGATCTATGTGAAGTAATGCTTTAGCGTCAGCTTTAGTCTGTTGCTGATCTATTGCTTGAATTAGCGCAATTCTGCCTCTTGGTGACTCTGTTTCGGACTGATATAGCTGATATGTTGGGCAGTTAGGCAGGCACATGCCGCACATTACGCATAAGTCAGTGTCAGATAATTTACTCGGGCTTTTCATCGCGGCTAATCTTAGCGCATTGTGAATAATATTATCATTGTATAATGTTTAAAAATTTAGAAATTAAGAGTATTTAATGATGAGTTATTACCAGCAGCATGTTTTTTTCTGCACCAATCAACGAAATGATGGCCGTAGGTGTTGTGAGCAGGCAGGGGCCAGCGAGTTAAGGGCATATGCCAAGGCAAAGATAAAGTCACTGGGGTTGTCCGGTAAAGGGCGTGTAAGGGTTAACACGGCAGGTTGTCTGGATCGTTGTGGGCAGGGGCCCGTTATTGTGGTGTATCCGAATGAGACCTGGTATCACTATCAAAATCAGGCAGACATAGATGAGATCATTGAGCAGCACCTAGTGAATAATAAAATAGTCAGTCGATTGCTCCTGGATAAATAAAAATAGATAGGATGACAGGGTGCTGTTATTTTGTTTGGGGAGGCTGACTAAAACATGTGTTTTTATGACGATGTTATATGAAAGGCCGGCATAATAAGGTTTCAGAGGGCTTCAGGTTAGTATTACTGTTTGATGATGAGAGGCGGTATAAAAAATATAAACAAAACACTTGCATTAATAAAATAATATATTAGAATATGCTTATCTTATGAATTCCTAAGTTTGGTTTTTCATATTTAGTGACTCCTCCATTCTCCATATAGAGAATTTTTAAGCGTGGCATCCCCTGTCACGCTTTTTTTTGCCTGAAATAAAGCTAAAACTGGCTTGCAAGTTTAGATATCTCGTATCATTGATGAACTTTATTGCTGTTAGAGCTTGAATCAAGTCAGCTAATTCTGTATTATGTGCCGCCTTTCGTAGAGTACGAACATTTTAGGATTTAACAACATGAAAACATTCAGTGCCAAGCCCGAAACGGTTAAGCGTGACTGGTACGTAGTAGATGCAGATGGTAAAACTCTGGGTCGATTGGCGTCTGAAATAGCTCGCCGCCTACGCGGTAAGCATAAGCCTGTATATACACCACACGTTGATACAGGTGACTACATAGTAGTTATTAATGCAGAAAAAGTAGCGGTAACAGGTCGTAAGACTACAGATAAGATGTATTACCATCACACTGGTTTTCCAGGTGGTATCAAAGAAATCTCTTTTGATAAGCTGATCGATAAGAAGCCTGAAATGGTTATCGAGAAAGCAGTTAAAGGCATGCTACCTAAGAATCCACTGGGACGCGCTATGTACCGTAAGCTAAAAGTTTACGCCGGCCCAGAACACCAACATACAGCTCAGCAGCCACAAGTGCTGGACATTTAAAGTAGAGATATCTCATGGCAGAAACTCAATATTACGCAACAGGTCGACGCAAATCTTCAAGCGCTCGAGTATTCATGACTGCAGGCAGTGGTGATTTTAAAGTTAATGGTCTTCCAATTGAAAAATTCTTTGGTCGTCAAACTTCAATTATGATTGTTAAGCAGCCTCTAGGTATAGTTGAAATGGACGGCAAGTTTGATTTCAATATCACTGTTAAAGGTGGTGGAGATACTGGTCAGTCTGGTGCTATTCGTCATGGTATTACACGTGCATTGATGAAATATGACGAAAGTCTTCGTCCAGCTCTGCGTAAAGCAGGTTTTGTTACACGTGATGCACGTGAAGTTGAACGTAAGAAGGTGGGTCTGCGTAAAGCACGTCGCGCTACTCAGTTCTCGAAACGTTAATTTTTTTTATGGCTCTGGCCAGAAAAATTTAATGTTAAAAAAGCCGGTCATTGACCGGCTTTTTTTGTGTCAAAATTAAAGTAGGGATAGATTCGCTTGATATATGTTAATGATTGATGGTGTCTGTTTGAAGTAGTGTGATATGGAATGATGTTTCTATTATTTTTGAGTGTAAGTGAAATAATATGAAATGTTGTAAAATTAGAGAGGTTTAAAATAAATATTAGTATTTAATTATTTATTTACATTGCGGTTAAAATTCAAAATAAAAACATTATTATTAAAGAAAAGTCAGTAATATCTAGAAAAATGATTTTTGTGTTAACAATAAGTGTTCTCTAATATGTTTTAATTTAATAGCATTAAATTAGAGCATAGTGTTTTTATGTGCACGGGAAAAATTCCCTAATTAAAATTGATATGTAAATTTGTGAGCTAGATACTTCATCTTTAATTTTAAAAGATGTAACTTGTACAAAATAAAATTGCAAAAATAAAAACTTAAAAAGAAGCTTAAAAAAGCGGTTTTAATTTTTTCATTGGGATTAATTTTTTTTAAACTTAGCATTAAAGTCCTATTTTTATAGGACTATTTATATATTTATTTTAGTTAAAAGGGTTGACTAAATCTCATAATTGTATATAAATACACTTGATTTTTTGTTTGACCACACAGAAAGTTATAGCTATGACAATAAACTACAAATGCAGGAGTCTTGCATAATGAAAAAACGTTTCCTAGTAGCTGCAGTAGCAGCAACATTAGTTTCACCTTTAGCGGCACAAGCTGACGCTACTGTTTATGGTAATGTACACGTAAGTATCGATTCTAAAGATTCAGATGCTGACGGTCCACAAATGAACAGCAATACATCTGCTATTGGTGTTAAAGGTAAAGAAGATTTGGGCGGCGGTATGAGCGCTCTTTTCAAAGCTGAATTTCAATTTGACACAACTGAAGTTTCTTCAGGCGCATTAAAAAATCGTGACCAGTGGGTTGGATTAAAAGGCGCAATGGGTACTGTTAAATTCGGTACTATGTCATCTAACTACAAAATGATGGGTGGCAAAATTGACCCAATGTACCGCACTCGCTTAGAGGGTCGTGGTTTCATGAACATGCAGTCTGGCTTGCACGGTGGTGCTAGTGAGAATGGCGGTCGTATGGAAAACGCTCTACAATACGTTTCTCCTAAGATGGGCGGCATGAACGTTGTATTTAACTACAGCTTCAGCGGCAACACAGATGAGACTATGGGCTTAGGTGTTCACTATAAAACTAAGCAAATTATTGCTTTTGTTGACTACTTAGATGTTCAAGCAGTTAACGGTGGTAACATCTCTCTACCAGCTGGTAGCACTTCAGAAGCTGCTTTCAAAATTGGTGGTAGCTACAAGATGGACGCTATGACTTTCGGTTTACAGTATGAATCTGTAGAAGATGTAGTTGGTAGTGACGTAGTTTTTGCTAGCTTTAACTATCAGTTAAATGATAACGACAATATTGCTGTTACTATAGGTGATGTTGATCTTGCTGATGATATGGGTTACGCAGTAATGTATAACCATAAGATGAGCAAGCGTACTAACGTTTATGCTGGTTACGGCGACAATGCAAGTACTGGCGACGGTACTACAGGTAATGACGACCAGGATCTAACTTTTGGTATCCGTCACAAGTTCTAATCGATCACTCGATTTTAATTTGAGAAAAAACAGGGCTTAGGCCCTGTTTTTTTATGCCTGAAATAAAGTTGTAATGGCTTGAGGTCAAATGCCATATTAGTTAGTCGTTATTTACAGATTAAAGCAGTCGCCTTTTATGCTAGACTCTTTTTCCATTAATAATCATCTGGCAGCCCCCCCTGAATGAGTTCTAATACCCGAATTCGCGAAATACCTTACAACTATACTTCGTTTTCAGACCGTGAAATCATTATTCGTTTTCTTGGCGAGCCGATTTGGTTGCTCATTAATGAGTTAAGAAGTGAGCGACAGACTGGGTATTCAGCCCGGATGTTGTTTGAAGTGCTGGGTGATATGTGGGTGGTTCAGAGAAATCCTTTTTTACAGGATGACTTATTAGAAAACCATCGTCGCCGTAAACAGCTGATTTCAGCTTTGAACCATCGTATAGAGCAAATTGAGCAGCGTGCGAATGGAAATCAGAAAGCAATAGAGTTGGCCGCTGCCGCTCGCGGTGCAGTATCAACTTTCTCAAACTGGTTTGATATTCAAAATACCTTACGGGTTAAAGCCATTAAGTCTCTATCCAAAATCACCAGTAAGGATAATATTGACTTTAGCGGTATGGCCAGAGTAAGCCATGTAACGGATGCTACTGACTGGCGTGTGGAATTTCCATTTGTCGTGTTAACACCGGATACGGAAGAGGAAGTGCCTCAACTAGTGCGTCGCTGTATTGAGTTGGGTTTAACGCTTATTGCGCGAGGTGGTGGTACAGGGTATACCGGTGGTGCGGTTCCGCTTTATCAAAATACCGCAATTATCAATACTGAAAAATTACAGGCAATTGGTACCCTGGAGCACAAGTTAATTGCCGGTGTTGATAAGCCGGTGCCGGTTGTGAGAACTGAAGCGGGTGTTGTTACACGTCGGGTATCAGATCTGGCAGAACAAAACGGTCATGTTTTTGCTGTTGACCCAACCTCTCAGGATGCATCAACCATTGGTGGCAATATCGCCATGAATGCCGGTGGTAAAAAAGCCGTGATGTGGGGTACAACACTGGATAATCTGGTTTCATGGAGAATGGTTACTGCTGATGGTAACTGGATGGAAGTCGAAAGAATCAATCACAACCTGGGTAAAATACACCAGCAGGAAGAAGTTAAGTTTAGAGTAAGTCACTTTGATGCTAAAACCCAGCAGTTGTTAGGTGAGCCAGATGTGCTGGTATTTGCAGGCGCCTCTTTACGTAAAGAGGGTTTGGGTAAAGATGTGACAGATAAATTTCTGGGTGGTTTACCCGGGGTTCAAAAAGAGGGCTGTGATGGCATTATCACGTCGGCTCACTTTATTCTGCACACAATGCCACAGCATGCGCGTACGGTTGCGTTAGAATTTTATGGGCAGGATCTGCAGCGTTCAGTACCTGCAATAGTTGAAATAAAAGATTACCTTGATAATCATCCAGGTGTTTTACTTTCCGGGCTTGAGCATTTAGATGACAGATATATTCGGGCTGTTAATTATAGTCCGAAAGCATCAAGGGGCTGCCTGCCAAAAATGTTATTGGTAGCAGATATCGTTGGTGAAGATGAGTCAGTGGTTAGCGAAGCTGCATCACAGGTTGTTCGCCTGGCGAATGCCCGTGATGCAGAGGGTTTCATTGCGGTCAGTGCAGAAGCCAGAAAAAGTTTCTGGTCAGAGCGTAGCAGAACCGCAGCGATAGCAGCACATACGAATGCATTTAAAATTAATGAAGATGTTGTTATTCCGTTAGATAGGTTGGCTGAATATACACTGGGTATTGAAACGATTAATGTGCATCAGTCTATAAGTAACAAACTGGCTATGTTAGATGCATTAACAGATTACATAAGCAATGAGCAGCTATCCCTTAATGAAACAGGCGCAGAATCGTTACAGTATTTGGCGCCGCGTTTTGTTGATGCATTAAATTTAATTGAGCAGGCGCGTTTACGATGGTCGGCTATACTTAATAGTTTTTCAGATAATATTCAAACATTAAAAAAATTCTTATTAGAAAACGAAACTGCAACACCTTCATTTAATGATGCGGCTAGTGTTATTCATTCAGTGTTAAATGCTGATGTGCGTATCTCATATAAAAAAGAAGTGGACGAGCCATTAAAACGTTTGTTTAGTGGTCATGAATTTAATTATATTTACTCAGAGTTTGAGAAAACTCATGAGCAGGTTTTGTCGAGTCGAATTTTTGTTGCTTTGCATATGCATGCAGGTGACGGTAATGTGCATACCAATATTCCTGTTAACTCCAATGATTATAATATGATGCAGGAAGCAGAACGTGTTGTAGATCAGATAATGGAGCTTGCAGGTGCTCTGGATGGTGTGATTTCCGGAGAGCATGGTATTGGCCTGACGAAAATGCAATATTTAGATGACTCTATAATAGATGCTTTTGCGAGTTATAAAGAAAAAGTAGACCCAAATGATTATTTCAATAAAGGAAAACTGCAGCGTGAGACAGGTGGTTTGGACTCTGCTTACACGCCTTCATTGAGATTGTTAAAACAGGAAGCATTAATTCTTGAAGAAAGTGAGCTGGGTGAAATAAACGATGATATCGCTCATTGTTTACGTTGTGGAAAATGTAAACCTGAATGTACTACACATGTGCCATCGGCAAATTTATTATATAGCCCGCGAAATAAAATACTGGCGACTGGTTTAATCACTGAAGCTTTTTTATATGAAGAGCAAACTCGACGCGGTATCTCAATACGACATTTTGATGAAATGAACGATGTGGCAGATCATTGTACGGTTTGTCATCGGTGCTTAAACCCTTGTCCGGTTGATATCGATTTTGGTGAGGTTACAATCAAAATGCGTCACGTGCTTAAAAAGCAGGGGCAGCGTAGAGAGAATATTGGTACCAAAATGTCCATGGCGTATTTAAATATGACGTCACCTGGAAAAATAAAACTAATGCGAGCTGGTTTGATTCAAGCAGGTTATATGGGTCAACGTTTAGTGTTTAATGCGCTTAAATTAATACCGGGTGTATTACCTAAATCTTCAGGTGAAAAGTCTACTCGCCCTAAAGCAACAACAGGCAAACCCGTATTAAAAGAACAGGTGATTCAGTTTTTCAGTAAACCTATGCCCGCAGATGTTCCCACAGGTACAATGCGTTCTGTGCTGGGTATAGAAGATGATAAAACGATTCCTATTTTGCGAGATCCGAAAAAAACTGATGTAAATAGTGAAGCCGTATTTTATTTTCCCGGTTGTGGTTCTGAGCGATTATTTAGTCAGATAGGTGTGGCGACACTGGCGTGGTTATATGAATTAGGAATACAAACTGTTCTGCCACCGGGTTACCTGTGTTGTGGTTACCCGCAAACTGCTTCTGGGGATATAGAAAAAGGCAAACAAATCACTACCAGTAATAGAGTGCTCTTTCATCGGATGGCAAACACATTAAATTACCTCGATATTAAAACGGTGGTGGTTTCATGTGGTACCTGTATTGATCAGTTACTTAAATATCAGTTTGAACATATTTTTCCTGGTTGTCGCTTAGTTGATGTGCACGAATACCTTATGGAAAAAGGCGTTACTATGGATGGCGTAGGGGGAACAAAATATTTATATCACGAACCCTGTCATGATCCGATGAAAAATCATAATGGAACTGATGTAGCGACAGCGCTTATGGGTAAAGAGGTGGTGTTGTCTGATAGATGTTGTGGTGAGTCTGGCACCTTTGCTGTTTCCCGGCCTGATATTGCAGCTCAGGTAAAACATAGAAAACTTGAAGAATTAAAATCTGATATCAAAAACTTAAGTGGTCATGAAAAAGCATTAAATAACAATGTAAAAATGCTTACATCTTGCCCGGCTTGTCAGCAAGGTCTTGAGCGTTATAGAGATGATACGAATATGCAGGTGGATTATATTCTGGTGGAGCTTGCGAAGTATAAACTGGGTGAAAGATGGCAGAAGAGTTATTACGAGAAAGTTAAGCAGGGTGGTATTGAGCGGGTATTACTTTAGTTGTTTAAGTGAATTAATAATTACACTGTTTAGGCTTATCTCCATCGGGGAAAGGTCTCGTTTTTTGAGCCCTGTCCCCTTAACCCATACCATCAAGAACTGACAGTGTAACGAGGTGACTCCGTAAAACTCTTGATGGCATCACAACAGGGGGCAGGGCGCCAAAAGCTGCGACCTTTCCCCGATGGAGATAAGCCTAAACAGAGAAATAAATTTATTTAGGCATTACCGTTTTAGCACCATCAGGTGTGCCAAGAATAAGAACGTCAGCTCCTTTACGAGCAAACAGACCACATGTCACAACACCTGCCCAACTATTGATTTCATCTTCCATTTTTATGGGTTCCATAATATCCATGTCGTGAACATCTAAAATCACATTGCCATTATCGGTAATAAAGTTTTCACGCCAAACCGGGCGACCACCAAGAGCAACCAGTTTACGAGCGATATAACTTCTTGCCATTGGAATGACTTCAACGGGGAGTGGGAATGTACCCATTACGTCAACCAGCTTGCTTTCATCGGCAATACAAACGAACTTTTTGCTGGCACCAGCAATGATTTTCTCGCGAGTAAGTGCGCCGCCACCGCCTTTAATTAATGATAAGCCATGGTTTGATTCATCAGCGCCGTCAACGTAAACGGGAATGTAATCTACGTCATTTAAATCGTATACAGTAATACCACGCTCTTCCATTAATTTGGTTGAGGCTTCAGAGCTGGATACGGCACCTTTTATTTTTCCTTTAACTTCTGCCAGGCAGTCGATAAAGTGATTTACTGTTGAGCCTGTACCAACACCAATAATTTCATCGTTAATTACATATTCCATTGCAGCTTCAGCAGCTTTTCGTTTCATTTCATCTTGTGTCATCGTGTTTTGTCCTATATCTATTACTTTGCTAATTACTGGATGGGCATTTCTTTTGGCTCATTTCTTTTTAGCCCATTTCTTTTCAATCCGGCTCATAGTATTCTCTGCTATTGATCGGAACCATTAATTCTAACCTGTTAGGCCTCATGACTCAAAAATACATTGAAAAAATTCTTAGTGCCCGTGTGTATGATGTGGCAATCGAATCTCCATTGGAGCACGCTCGTCGTCTTAGTGCGAGGTTAGATAATGAAATTTTGCTTAAAAGAGAAGATCTCCAGCCGGTATTCTCTTTCAAATTACGTGGTGCTTATAACAAACTGTATCAATTGAGTCGAACAACAAAACCGAAAGGTGTGGTGGCCGCTTCAGCAGGAAATCATGCGCAGGGGTTGGCGTTAGCGGCGAATAAGCTGGGTATAAAGGCAACGATTGTCATGCCCAAGACAACACCCAAAATAAAAGTTGATTCTGTGCGCTCGTATGGCGCAAAAACGGTGCTGGTTGGTGATACTTATGATGAGGCATCTGTTTATGCTCTTGAGTTATCAGAAAAGGAGGGGTTGGCTTATATTCACCCCTATGATGATCCTGATGTAATTGCGGGTCAGGGAACGGTAGCGGTTGAGATATTACGGCAGTACACAGATGATATTGACGCAATATTCATTCCTGTTGGCGGTGGAGGCCTAATCGCGGGCATGGGAGCGTTTATTAAGTATTTACGCCCTGAGGTAAAAGTTATTGGTGTCGAGCCTGCAGACGCGGCCTGTCTTGCTGCTGCTATGGAAAAAAATCGTCGTGTTATCTTAAATCAGGTGGGGCTCTTTGCGGATGGAGTTGCCGTTAAACAGGTTGGACGTGAAACCTGGCGAGTTGCACGCCAGGTGGTTGATGAAGTTATTACGGTTAGTACGGATGAGATCTGTGCAGCTATAAAAGACATATTCGATGATACCCGATCTATTGCTGAGCCGGCTGGAGCACTTGCTGTCGCGGGTATAAAAAAATACGTAGAAGAGAACAATGTAACCAAACAAACTTTAATAGCGATAAACAGCGGCGCTAATATGAATTTTGATCGCTTACGACATGTTTCAGAGCGGGCTGAATTAGGTGAGCACAGGGAAGGTCTTATCGGTGTGACTATCCCCGAAGAGCCCGGTAGCTTTTTGCGTTTTTGCCGCCTGATTGGAAAAAAAGGAATTACTGAATTCAATTATCGGTATTCAGATACGAGTAACGCCCATGTTTTTGCCGGTATTCAGCTGGCTGATGGTTTGCCTGAGCTGGAAGTGCTGGTGCAAAAATTAGGTAAAAAAGGTTATCCCGTGCTCTGCATGAGTGATAACGAAATGGCCAAGTTGCATGTTCGGCATATGGTGGGTGGGCATGCTAATAAAATAGAAAATGAAGTGTTATATCGCTTTCAGTTTCCAGAGCGCCCCGGTGCATTGTTAGATTTTCTTGCTCATATTGGTAAACGCTGGAATATTAGTTTGTTTCATTATCGAAATCACGGTGCAGCATTTGGTCGAGTTCTGGTTGGTCTGCAGGTGCCGATAACCGAACGTAAAGACGTAAAGGTCTTTCTGGATGAGCTAGGTTATAACTGGTGGGATGAAAGTGAAAATGAAGCTTATCAAATGTTTCTAGGCCCAGCTGAAGCAGATAATTAGTGAAATTGATAATTACTAAAATAGCTATCTCAATGAATAGAGATAAAAGCTAAAAGTTTTTATCTCTAATTTAAATTAATATATTGAATCACAGCCTTCCGGCTGTTTTTTAAAACGGTTATAAGTCCACTGGTATTGATGTGGATTTTCACGTATCAACTTTTCAACATCTAAATTCATCTGTTTTGTCGCCTGTTCTATATCTAGCGTAGCCAGGTCTTTGCTGGCTTCTCTGAAAATAAGTTTAAAACCACGACTGTTTTCCAGGCGTTGCGCATAGGTAAACAACACAACAGAGTTGGTTTTTTTTGCCAGTTTTGGCAGTAGTGTCATTGTGTAACAGGGCTGCTTGAAAAAGGGCGTGAAAACTCCATTCTCATTTGGAGACTGATCGGGCAGTATAGCGACCAGTTCAGTGTTTTTAAGTGCTTTGCTCATGGCGCGAATGCCTTTGATATCTGTAGGTACTAATTTTGCACCGGTACGTTGTCTGGCATGTTGAATCAAATTATCTACCTGAGGGTCGGTCTGAGGCGCGTACATTGAAGTCATGGCGTAATGTTTTGCGCAATACAGGCCGACCAGTTCCCATGAGCCATAATGTGGTATGGCTAAAATAACACCTCTGCCCTGATCCTGAGCCTGCTTAATTAAATGTTCATTTTCACATTCCTGAATCAGGTTTAATGTTTTTTGTGAATCCTGTTGCCACATCTTTCCCGTTTCTAAAATAACCTTGCCTGTCTCATTTAGAATATTTCGAACTAGTAAGGAGCGCTGTTTCTGGGTCAGTTCAGGAAAGCAGGCATTAATGTTTTTTTCAGCAATACGCCGAATGCGACTATTGCTGAGCCAGGTTAGTTTGCCAACAATTTTACCCATAAAATGAATGAACCGAAGGGGCAGTAGTGCGGTTACAATTAATACAGATTTAAAGAGAAAAAATTTCATTTGCAGATATGCAGCTGTTGTTCTGTAGCGACCATAAGCAAAGGCACATCATGCGGCTGTTGTGGAAGCTCTTTAATATGTTGTAACTGATGCGCGAGACCGATCAGGTAGGGGCGGTACGAAACTTTTCTAAAATGCTTGAAGTTCAGGCTTCGGTCATAATAACCGCCACCCATGCCGAGGCGATTTCCCGACAGATCAAA
>Ga0316206_1002374_pt1 | contig 12865 bp, 14 predicted proteins | sample 6monthpyrite_MG_FD_204942 | JGI IMG/M metagenome (GOLD analysis project Ga0316206, IMG submission 204942) | Microbial mat bacterial communities from mineral coupon in-situ incubated in ocean water Damariscotta River, Maine, United States -... | ecosystem: Environmental > Aquatic > Marine >...
TGTCTCAGGCAGCCGTCTCAGGCAGCTGAAAATAATTTAGAAATGCGGCGGTTTTTCTGTGTCCGTTTCGTCTAATTAATAAGGTAGGATCAATGACAACAGAGAATCATTAGTATTTACATTTATCTGCAGTCCCTTTAATTGTTTTTCTCCCCTCTTAGAAAAAGAGGGAACGCATATTAAAGTAAGCCCTATCAGATTTAATTTTATTATTAGACAAGGTAACGGGGGAGATTTGATGTACGAAAAAAATCCCCCTCAGTGTCATAATTAATTTTCATGTTAGAGCTGTGAGTTGTTAACGCTATTTGCAACGCCTTTTCCCAGAGAGGGATTTTATTTAAATATTCTCAAGACACTCATGCTAAGGTCCGAACAAAAACAAATCTTAGATTAACCCACATTATCTGTTACAGTCGGTGTCTGTTTGACGTTTTATCGGAAAAATCACTAGCTTAATTAAAGGGGCAGGATCAGAGCACACACACTCCAATATTATGAACAGTTTGCCTGTCCCATTTTAGGTGCTTTTATTATTCTTGAAGTGCGATGGATGCCATTTTCATAGTGCTTTCAAATGATTCTGCACCCGCAATAAATAAACCATTATGGCAGAACATAGCATCATCAATACCTGTCACTTCTTTAAGCTCATTATCGGATAAGCCAGCCCATTGTTTAGGCAACGATTTTCTGTCTTCGAATGAACCAAGTTCAACAGGGACTGTTTGAATTCTCCATTGGCCAGTCTGTGAGGGATAAACCATATATAAAGCTTCTTCAGATAAGGCGTGAACCGTTCTTTTCCACGGGGTATATTTTTCTAATACAATCACTCTTGGATCTTTCGCATTATCAATAGCGTTAGCCACAATTTCTTTCGCACTAATGCCACCGTTAGCCGATGCAATGAAGCGTGTTAAAACCCGCGATGCAAAATCAACCGCTTCATCAAAACAGGTATCAAAGTGACTATCTTCTTGCCAGGTCGGATTAAACATTGAAATAGTTTGGCTAAGGCTAATACCTTTATTTATGCCCTCAGCAATGCCTTCGACATAACCACAATCGATGGCATCAATCGTTGATACCAGGCCAGCATCAACCGCATTGGCTACGTCCTGGTTGCCCTGGCATATTTCCAGGCCATATTTCTGCCAAATTAAACCAAACGAGGAATAGGGAATACCATTTTTGCGCTCACCAGCACCACCCCGTTGATGATGATCAAAACGGTCTGTATCCGGGTCATATTCGCCGCCTACATCAATCACAATATCTGCTTTGGCGATAAGCGCTAAATCACGTGTGCGAATGAGCTTAAAAGAAGGCAATATGCTTTTAAATGCAGCAATACTGAAAACATCATCTGCATGAAAATTACCATTGTGGGTTACTATTGTTTTATCATTCATTGGTTTGGTGTCATCTTAGAAGGGGGTGAAGGTGTCGCTAGTTAAATATTAATGTTTTGGAAATATTTAATAAGCAAAAATTTAATGGCGAATTCTAACCGAAGACAGTTAACAAAAATAGTTGAATTTTAATAACTAAAATATTAAACATAACGATTTGGGTAAGGCGCGCGACGCTTTTTCGCGTCGCACGTGACCCGCTCGTTAGGCATTTTTTTGCAATAGCTCGACACCATATGAATTATCAATTGCACATAGCCATTTTCCGTTGTCATCTTTGACATATACATAGATGGCATCACGCTCTGTTGAATATTCTGAATCAAGTTTCTCGGGCGATTTTACAAATGTTTTAGCAAGAATCAAAGCCGTATTACCAGCTTCGATTATAACCATTTCCCCTTGTGACACTTCTAAGCTGCCATTGAAATACTCAGATATTCTTTTATGCGCCTCTTTAATATCACTACGACCATATGCTAAGAGGCCAGGTCTTATAACTAAGGCAGCCTCATTTGTGTAAAACTTTGCCACTGCATCAAAGTCTTTATTGTTGATGGCTTGGTCAGCTGCATGTATTTCTTGTTTTAATGCTTGATGGTTCATATTGCCTCCTTTGGCTTTGGTAAAATACCCCGGAGGCAGAAACAAAAAACCCGCCTCCAGGGCGGGTTTTAGATACTAATCAGACACTAGCAAACCCACCATTCTCTTTGAATGATGATAATAATTTGCTGTAAGGTAGCTGCTTGTCTTTTCATAGTTTAAATACTGGATCATTGATGAAGATGTGTCAATGCATAATTTGCCTAACAGTGAATTAGACGTAATACCTATAATTAGGTAGTGGCTTAAATGGTTCCATAAAGCTTCTCAAAGCTTCTCAAAGCTTCTCAAGACACCCATACTAAGTATCCCCATACTTAAGTATCCAGTAAAAAACAAAGACTTAATTTCAATCCAGTTTTTTTGTTACAGTGGGTGTCTGCTTAAAGTCGGCTTAACGTCTGGTTAACGTGACGCCCAGGTAATGATTAAGCTAATAATTTAAAGGGTGACAGTCATCAAGGTGTCTGTCACTTTGTAGCCACCTTTAAGTCTAGGGGATTACATATGACAGAAGCAGATCAAAAAACGCCAGAACATGACACATGTATAAAATGCCTGGTGTTTGGTAAAGTACAGGGTGTATTTTTTCGTGCTTCAACGCAAAAAGTTGCCACAGAGTTAGGCTTAGTGGGTTATGCGAAAAATATGCCTGATGGTAGTGTGGAAGTGTTAGCTTGCGGTGATAAACATGCTCTTGAAAGTCTAAATGAATGGCTGTGGGTTGGGCCTGCATATGCAAAAGTGAGTGACGTAAAATGTGAAATAAATGTACACGTTGATAAGCGCCCTGATGCTTTTGGTGTTGATGCTTCATTTATGTGAAATATGCAGAAAAAGTAGACAAGAAATAAGTGGGACCAAAATAAGTGAGGCCAGAATAAGTGAGGCCAGAATAAGTGAGACCAGAATAAGTGAGACCAGAGCACTGTTTTCTCTAATATTGTTAAGCATTGAAATCTGAACCCACATTATATGTTTATGGGACAATACTCATTATTTTAATATAATGTAACATGATGCGATTTTACCTATTACAGCTTGTATTGCTTGTGTCATTAAGTGCATGCGTTCATCCGCAAATACAGACACAAACCAGAACGTCCGTGCATAACGTTCGGCTGACGCCCGCGTCAGTGATTATGAACGACGACTATGTGTTGCCTTTAAAGGCATGGCCATCGATCGATGCCCCCTCTATTAATTTTTCCTCTATTAAATTTCCTGGCGCAGTGGTGCTTGCTGTGCATGGCTTTAATGATTACAGCAATGCCTTTGAGGTGGTGGCAAACCGCTTTGCTCAACATTCAATCACAACCTATGCCATTGATCAGCGCGGCTTTGGTGCCACGTCGCAACGGGGTATCTGGCCAGGGCACACAATCATGCGATCCGACCTTGTCGCAACAGTTAAACTGCTGTGTGAAAAACACGCTGGCCAGCATTTATTTTTGCTGGGCGAGAGCATGGGGGGTGCAGTGATACTGAGTGCACTTCAGCCATTGGAACAAACCTGTATAAAGGGTGTGATCCTGTCTGCCCCGGCGGTGTGGGGCTGGCAAATTATGCCATGGTGGCAAACCATGCCATTGACTCTGCTCGCACATATGATGCCCGGTTATACGGTTAGCGGTGAATCGCTGGACATTAATCCGTCAGATAATATCGACATGTTGCGTGCGCTTGGCAAAGACCCATTGATTATTAAAGAGACACGTATCGATGCGATTTACGGACTCACTGATTTAATGGACGCCGCTCTGGTTAATAGCACTGTGCTGAACATGAAAGCATTGATACTGTATGGCGAACGCGATGAAATTATTCCACCTGAATCATTCTGTGCAATGCTTGAAAATCTGCCGGAGCAGGCGGCATCTCGCTGGCGTCTGGTGCTCTACCAGAACGGGTATCACATGTTGTCACGTGATTTGCAGGGTGAGGTTGTGATCCAGGATATGATCACCTGGATACACAACCAGAACGCACCCTTGCTTTCCGCACAGGAAGTTGTTCAGGGTGACGCTCGCTTATCGGCGTTCAGTGAATGCGGGAAGCTATGAAATTTATGGGGGCGAATATGGTGATGAAATTACACACTGAAGGGGCCGATGCTGTTGTGCTGGTTAATCGTTTTTATCAACCCGATATTGATCTCGAAACATAGGTGTTTACCACAACGGATTTGCACGAGAAGCGTTCTGGAGTAAGTTGGAAACTCACGGTTTTAAGGACATTCAATTCGTCACTACACACACCGTGAACAAAGAAGAAAAGAACTATCCCATATTTCTTGCAGTGGCTACTAAAGGCTGAGCAAACTTAATCGAAAACTTAATTAGGTACACTGGACTATAATGGATAATATATTACTATAATTCATTTGTAGTAGCTCATAACTGATCTGACAATTTACAAAATAGCTTCAGATCATTGTTCTTACAGCCGTCCCTGGGTGGTTGTCGTACTAGTCCTTGACCTAATAGTTCATGACCTAATAGTTCATGCCGTAATAAACCAACGATGCGACTGTAGCGGAATAGATTTTGAATAAAAGACCTATAAAAATTCAGCTTATTTGGTTACTGGCGGTAATCACAATTCCGCTGCTTTCTATTTTTGGGAGGCCTGCTCAGAGGTTTTTAAATGAAAACGCATCACCTAATCAGCTCACGATTATACTTGGTGCTGTACTTATTATATTGTCAACATCAGCCATATACCGGTTAATAAGGAGGCACTCTTATCAGCGCATATGGCATTTGATCTGGTTTGTTCCAATATTCCTGATCGCCCCATTTTTTATGCCCATAGTTGAAGAGCGTATACACTTTATTATCTTCGGTGGCTTCGGCTTTCTTAGTATGCAGGTGTTTTCACCGAGAATAGCGATTATATTATGTATTAGCGTTTCCTTAATGGACGAAGGTTTACAATGGTTTCTTGCAGATCGTGTTGGCGACTGGTTTGATGTAGGTATTAATATACTGGCTTCAGTAGCAGGCGCTGTATTCTCATTTATTTCCAGGAAACAATGATGCGAAAAATGTTGTTAATATTATTTTTCTTAGTTTCTGTAAATTTACAGGCTCAAACACGGCTCATCGTGCTAGATGTAAAAGAAGGGCAGTCTGTATTGTTAAAGCATAATAATGAAGGTCTGTTAGTTGATACAGGACATGCGGGACAAAGTGCAAGCCTGCTTAAAAAACTTCATCAATATGGTGTTGAAAAAGTTAAAAGCATTATTCTTACTCATCTACACCCGGATCATGCAAGTGGTTATTTCAGGTTAAAAGAAGCTTTCCCGCTGGCGAAAATATTCTCAAACTGTCACCCACTTCCAGTTAATGTTCAACCTGATATCACAAGATGGCTCAATGAAGCATTACAGTCCGATCAGGAACATCGCTGTCTAAAAGCAGGTGATACTCATAAATTTTATAATGCAGCGTTAACTGTGCTATGGCCATATGAATTTATAAACAACAATCTTAATCAGCATTCACTGGTTATAAATATTTCGATAGATGAAAGTAATGTACTTATAATGGGAGATGCCGGCTTCAATGAAGAGCAAGCACTGTATGATGAAAAAAAACTACAGAAAAATATAACGGCGCTTATTGTTGGTCATCATGGTGCAAATGATGCAACAAGCATGCAGTTTATACGTAGGGTAAAACCAGGTATTGCTGTGATTTCGGTGAATAAAAATAATGTTCGTGGTTATCCTTCGCGAGAGACTATTAAGCGTCTTAAAGAAATAAATATTAAAATATTCAGGACTGATATACATGGGGATATAGATGTTTATAAATAAATTTAAACATGTAAAATTCTGAATGATAAATCCGATAGTAAAAACCCAGTAGTAATTTAAGGGGTCGGTGACAACTAAGAATCATTTGCATTTATAAGTTGGTCTTAAGTAATTTATATCGGGTTTAAATTTTTTATAGTTTTAATGTGCAGGAGTAATACATGGATAAATTGATTCATATAAAATTTAATGCATTAGGTGAAGGGCAGATGGAGTGCCGAGCTTATCAGCTTCTCAAGACAGCTTCTCAAGACACCCAGGCTAAGTAGTTTGTAAAAACAAAGATTTAGATTAAATCGAGTTTTTTTACAAAGAGTAATATTTTAAATCTACTGTTATAAGGGTGGTACAGGGTTCACCGCTTCAAGGTATGAAGATTCCTTCAAATGGATTTTTTCTCCATCCCAGAAAAGATATAAATCATGATTGTTTGTATCTAGTTTAATATCACCGACTAGTTTGAAAGGTCCACGATACCAGGCTGTTTTGTCATGATCGAAAAAGATAACACCCGTGTAAAAATCATCATTTAATTTATTATCTTCTTCTTCTATCTTAATATATGCCCCACCATCTGCACCACCTAACCACCAGCTGTTTTCAGGGCCTTTCTTTGGTGCATCAACTTCAACACTGCATGCAGCAGTAATTAAAGAACAGAGTAAAAATATTATTAATTTGGTTTTCATTTTATGCAGATGCCGGTTGTGATTGACGCATGCTTAAAGCTAATGATTAATGATGCGGAGCGTCTTCAATTTTTAAAGAATGACTAGATTTCATGTAATCAAGATCTTTGAAGTCATTTCTGATTTCTTCAATATAAGAGGTTGGGCGTGGATCTAATATGTAAGGTGTGTCTAGAAGAAATGGGGTGTACTCCAACCTGACCCAAATTGCTTTCAAATTGCTCGTATCATTAGAATCTTGTCTTATTTCAATTCGAAGACTTTCACAATGCTCTCACCAATTAAAAATTCTGTCATCCCAAGATATTTATTGTCGGGTGATACTTTTAAATTTGTAATCATATTACTTGTTTCATACGTCTTTGATAATGTCTTACTGGTTAAATCAGCTTTGTATATGCCTGTTTTCCTACCGCCTAGCCAAACCTCATTATTATTTCCTTTCTCACAGGTGTAAATGTGATCATTATCAATATGCCATTTATGTGTGATTTCTAATTTATCGTTGAGTAAAACAATGTCGCCATTAAATAACCCCATTAAAATTTCGCTGTCATCATTTACTGTCCAGCAGGTGATACGTGAATTCGGTGAGTAACTATTTATTAAGTCATTGTTTTTAATATTAAACAAACCAATAGTCTTAGCTCTGTATCCCCCTTGTTTAACAATAAATTTAGCGTCGTAACTAGCATAGTAGTTGTTGTCACTGCGGAATTTTACTTTTTCTAAATTATTTATTCGATTGGTCAAGATGTCATTATTTTTACTGTTTATTGGTATAATAACAGCACCAAAATGGTGTTCACTCGTTATAAAGTACTGATTGTCATTTGAAAAGTCATAGCTGCCGGGGTCTGTTTCATCACCAAAATATTTAATTTTTTCATAAGTATCAAGAGACCACAAAGTGCCATCAAAGTACAGAATGTGTCCGTTAGAAGATACTCCACTTAATTTGCTTACTTGTTTAGACTTAAACTGCTTAAGTAACTTCCAGTTTGTTGTGTCCCATATTTGGGTAGACATATCTGTAGATATTGCAAACTTCTTACCATTCTGTGTGGAAATGCCCGATTTAATCATGGAGTCGGCAGAAGATATTTTTTTAACAAGGCTTTGGTCTTTCAAATTTATAATGATGACCTTTTCTACATCTGATATAGCTAAGAGGTTTGTATTGGCAATAAAATTTAATTTTTGATCAGAATATTCTCTATTTTTATAAATCTGTTTGAACCTGGGGGCCGTTTTTATTATAGAAGATGTCTCAACTGCTGGTGAATTGATGTAGGTGCAGCTAACCAGTAAACAGCAAAGGCTAGTCGCTAAACAGCTGGTTTTTAGCGCAAGTGTTACAATTTTCATTTTAATGTTTGTCTCGTTTTCTTAACAGCCATGTTTAACGTTTTGCCTTTACATAACCATAAAAACCATTTAGAAAATATGATAGTCGTGCATTTTGTGACCGGCTAATTGTGCTCTGTACCGATATGTTTTGTCCGCCCCAGGTAAATGCATTAAGTAAAATTCTATCATATGTTTCTGTTGAAATATCATCTTCATCATCATTATCTAAAAATGCGGCATCTTCAATTGCTTTTATCTGATTGTTAATTGTAGTAATTGTTGACTGGGTAATTATAGTTGCAGCAGCGTGTTTTTTTGTTTTTTCATTATACTTGCTAATTGTAATGTCTGAGTTCATTCCACCTTTTATTCTGACATTGTTTAAGTTTACACTCAGATACAGCCACAACACTCAGGGAGCAAACCACAGGTAGTAAAAGCCATATACGCAGGGTACAAGAATAATAACCCCAGCGATGACCTGTACAACGGTTCCATAAGTGGGGCTTTTATAGGCAAGGTAAATATAAAAAACACCCCCTAGTACACCACCAAAAAGCATCAGGGTGGCAAATATTTTGGTGAGAATAATTAGAATAGACATAATATTTAAATATGCCTAAATGGCAGCGGCAACCCTCTTAGCTTCTTCGTTAGTTCTTGTCGTTAGTCTGTTTAAAACATTGCGTAGAAAAAGATGGGTCATTTCCAGGTTTTCATCGGGTATACCCATGCCCAGTGCTTGCATGATTTTATTCATAAGCCTAAACACCCAGCGGCCAAGATCAGATAACCCTGTTTTTTTACTTAAATCCATAATAACCATAATTATGGTTGAATTGACTTTATGATAAAAATTAAAACGCTGTCTATTCTGTATTTGTCCAGGGCTCAAGTGAATCCCAGGTACAGCGTGTCATTAATGGGTTTTTGTAATCACGTGTGACAACCTCTTCACTTGAAAGCTCGCACCTCAGGTTAATGGGCTTTCCACCAAGCTCACCATATTCGATCTTGCTGCTTTTACCCATGGCCCATATAACGATGGGTTCGCTATTGTGTATGGCGTGTATTTCCTGCGATACAACAAAATGAACAAGATTGCTTAGCTTAATGCTCTTTTTTACCAGGGGTAAAGTAAAGTGCCCCTGGCTATTGGTAACAACAAAATCTTCCACTGACTCAGATTTATCAAACCAGCTAAGCTTACGCTCGATTTTAACGCCAGTGAGTGGCTTACCCTCAAATGTTAAAATACCTTCCATTGGAGAGGAAAGTACGACTTCCTGGGGTGAGGGTAATAATGACATTGTTTCTCCTTTAATAGAAAAGCTAAAAAACGCTATACAGCAAAATAAAAAATAATTACCCAAACGAAGTTTAATTAAATGGTTGTACATATTTATACGCTTGCCCATGTATACGTTCACTAACACAAAGTTAGAGGGTTGAGTCTTAATATTGCCTTTGCTTGTCTCTTATGTCAAAAATAGAGTCATAGAGCCGCAGGGTTATAATTGAAAATAACTCGGACACCCAAAATAACTCGGACAAAATAACTCGGACACCCATGATAAGAAGTGAATAAACACAACAACTTAGATGCGCTCTAAACCTTTTCTTATTGTGGGTATCCGGTTAAATTTAAAGAACTGTCCAGTAGTTTTAAATGTTTAACGTTAAGCTGTTAGTTCAGCATAAGTTACCGCAAAAGCATTAATGGCAGTGTCCAGGTCTTCTTTTGTATGTGCAGCAGAAATTTGTGTACGGATTCGCGCCTTACCTTTTGCCACCACCGGAAAAAAGAAACCAATGGCATACACACCGCGCTCGAGTAATTTTTGCGACATTTTCTGTGCCAGCACCGCATCACCTAGCATAACCGGCACAATAGGGTGGTCACCCATATCAACATCAAAACCGGCTGCTCGCATAGCCTTTCTAAAATAATGTGTGTTCTCCTGCAGATGATCGCGCAGGGCTGTAGAGCTTGTTAGCATGTCCAGCACTTTGATGGTCGCTGCACAAATTGCGGGTGCTACCGTGTTTGAAAACAGATAGGGGCGAGAGCGTTGACGTAACATGTCGATAATTTCCTGACGGCCTGATGTGTAACCACCCGATGCGCCACCCAGTGCCTTGCCGAAGGTGCCTGTAATAATATCAACACGATCCATTACACCGCAGTACTCATGAATACCGCGGCCCGTTTCTCCCATAAAGCCAACGGCATGGCAATCATCATGGTGAACCATGGCATCATACTTATCTGCCAGGTCACATATTTTATCCAGTTGAGCGATAGTGCCATCCATTGAGAATACACCATCAGTAGTAATTAAAATGCGGCGTGCACCCGTGGCCTTTGCCTGTTTTAATTTCTCTTCCAGATCCTGCATGTCGTTATTGTTATAACGATAACGCGCGGCTTTACATAAACGTACACCATCAATAATAGATGCATGATTCAACTCATCAGAAATCACCGCATCTTCTTTGTTGAGAATGGTTTCAAAAAGTCCGGTGTTAGCATCAAAGCAGGCAGCGTATAGAATAGTATCTTCCATGCCCAGAAATTCTGTTACTTTATTTTCAAGAGTTTTATGAATGGTTTGTGTGCCACAAATAAAACGCACCGAAGAAAGCCCGAAACCCCATTGATCATAACTGTCTTTTGCTGCCTGTATAACCTGCGGGTTATTCGCCAGCCCCAGATAATTGTTAGCGCACATATTAATCACTTCACTGCCATCAGCAAGGGTAATATCATTTTTTTGCGGAGACGCAATGATACGTTCAGTTTTCCATAAACCCGCTGCTTTTATTTCAGCCAGATCTTTAGCCAGACTTTTTTTTGTCGTTTTAAAACTCATTGTTTACTCATTTTTTGTTAAATTAAGTCGATGTAGAAATTTTGCTGTTACATTATTTTTTAAATTTACCTGTTCATACAAAGCTCTCAATTAAACTTCTCAGTTAAACTTCTCAGTTAAACTTCTCAGTTAAACTTCTCAATCATCCAGCCAGTTAAGAATAACCTTGCCTGATTGACCTGAACGCATTACATCAAAGCCTTTCTGAAAATCTGTATAGTGAAAACGATGGGTAATTATTTTTTCCAGCGGTATTCCACTTTGAACCATCATCGTGCTCTTATACCAGGTTTCAAAAATTTCACGACCATAGATGCCCTTTATAAACAGACCCTTAAAAACCACCTGGTTCCAGTCAATACCCGTGCCATCTGGCATAATAGCAAGCATTGCAATACGGCCACCGTTAATCATCAAACTGAGCATACTTTTAAATGCGGGTGGTGAGCCAGACATTTCCAGGCCAACATCAAAACCTTCAAAAACCCCCAGTTCATGCATCAAGTCTCGACTGATAGGGCCATCATTTACATTTAATGTAATCGCTTTAGGGACAATTTCTTTACATAAATCCAGCCGGTACTGGTTCAGATCGGTAATCACAATATTACGCGCACCACAATGAGCTGCCACCATCGCCGCCATAATGCCAATAGGGCCAGCACCTGTAATTAACACATCTTCGCCAACCATATTAAACGACAAAGCGGTATGAACAGCATTTCCAAAGGGGTCAAAACAGGCTAAAAGCTCGGCTGATATCGCCCGGCTGGGCTTGTATACATTTTTTGCAGGAATTGATACATACTCAGCAAATGCACCGGTGCGATTAACGCCCACACCAATCGTATTCGGGCAAAGGTGACGCCGCCCCGCCAGGCAATTGCGGCAGCGCTCACAAACAATGTGCCCCTCACCGGAAACAATATCACCCATTTTCAGGCCATTAACATTAGAACCCATCTGTGCAATTTCACCAGCAAACTCGTGACCGATTGTCATGGGAACCGGTATCGTTTTTTGCGCCCATTCATCCCAGTTATAAATATGTATATCGGTTCCGCAAATTGCCGTCTTATGAATTTTGATCAAAACATCATTGTTTCCCACTTCCGGCACAGGAACATCTTCCATCCATATACCTTCTTTCGCCTCTTTTTTGACTAAAGCTTTCATTGTTATCATATGGCCGACTCTGGTTTTAATGCTTGTTAGTTTTATATTTTTGTTATGTCAGGTTTATACTCTCACAATATGTAAAGTTTTAGGAGGTTGGTTAGGGTTTATTCAATAAAATGTTAACCCAGAGTAAGTTAACCCAGAGTAAGTTAACCCAGAGTAAGTTAACCCAGAGTAAATTAACCCGGCGTAAATTAACCGTAAATAAAATAATCCAGAAAGGTTGAAGAAGTTGAATAGCTCTACTGGTGTTAAGCATTATGGGCAGGCGCCAATACCAGTAATAAGCCGAAGGTTCTGATACCCAACGACCTTAATCTTTAATTCTTTTCACGTCATATCTGCGAAGCGAAGTGGAACGGATCTTATACCCAAATCTTGTGATAGTGCCAGGCCGGAAATGTGCATGAGGCATCTGAAAACAAAAGCTTATGATTTTAACGAGACTGACACTATGGACTCGCTATGAACTCCGCTGAGCCTAATGCCAGTAAGTTAAGTTGTAACCTGTTGAAAACATATAAAATTCGACAGTGTTAGCTCCCCTCTTTGGCAAAGAGGGGTTGGGGGAGATTTAAAATCGTTCAAGTTAAAGCGCTATATTTATAGTGCATTCAAACCTGAACGTTTTTAAATCCCCCTCATTAGCATGATTTATTAATAGAGTGATCTTGAGCTTTCACTACATTATTTGTACTCCCGTTTTTCAAAGGGGGAGGCCCATCTGAAATAACCGAAAATATTTATAATATTATAAGGTTACAACTTAACTTACTGACATTGCCTCTGAGCCTAATGACTTGCTAAAACATAAATATTGAGAGTATGATCGTACATTCACTTATTAGTTAATGTTATATAGCTATTGCTGTTTAACTGACTGAGTAATAGTGGCATTGAGTTAATAGGTGCTGGCCTTTATAACTAATT
>Ga0316206_1002375_pt1 | contig 12846 bp, 14 predicted proteins | sample 6monthpyrite_MG_FD_204942 | JGI IMG/M metagenome (GOLD analysis project Ga0316206, IMG submission 204942) | Microbial mat bacterial communities from mineral coupon in-situ incubated in ocean water Damariscotta River, Maine, United States -... | ecosystem: Environmental > Aquatic > Marine >...
AAAAGGATAGCGGCAGAAATAGGAATATGAACTCGTAGCTGTTAAAGAGCATTAAGGAGTTCTTTGGCTGTCTTTAGGGACATAAGTTCCAAAATCAGAAGGAACATCAACACTAGGATCATGAAATATCTTGGCAAAGATCAGTTCACCGAAGTTTGGCATTATGTGGATCCCGTCCACAAAGTTATAGGGATCTTTGCTGATTGAGTTGTAGGTAGAAAAATCGGTATATGAAGTGATTTTTGAGAGGCCTTGTTTCCATGCAGAAAATGTCTTCTCTAATCTCAGATCTTTATGTAGATCGAGATAAGTGTCTCCGATAGGTGGGGTATAAAGATAGAGGTTAATATTCTTCTTATTACACAGATCTACCACTTCTTTAACGCGCTTTAGGTTGTCTGTTATGGAAGATGGCTGATCAAAGACCTTGTTTTTTACCAAGGTCTCAGGATAGAGTTTTAAGAGAAGCCTTGTCTTTTCTTCGATCATTTCCTTGGTGTGATCAACTTCTTTTAGAGGTATGGCTGAACGATATTGATAGGGAGTGCAGTCATTACTTTTGTTAAGATTATCAAGTAAGGTCTTAAGACTGTTTTGTGTAGCTTGCAGACTAAAAAGCGCTGTGTTATAGTCATCGTTCAGAAGAAAGGATGACGTAAGCCGATTGTAATTGAAACTTTTATCCGTAGGCAAGTCAGGGTTGAAGCTAAAAAAGTCCAAACTCCAGATAATGTTTTTGATATTGGAATTGTTGATCATGTATAAAAGATATTGGCTTTGTTCTTCAATGTTAGAACCTGCGATCGCCATATTGAAGGTGCTTTCACCAAGATATTTGTCGACTTGTGCGCTGGGAAGCAGACCAATATTGGAAGTACCCATCATCAGATTCTTTGGGTCCGCTCGTCTAGCCTCGTAAAAGGCGGCTGTTCTTGATGAGAGGATATGCTCTTTTTTCATCAAGAATGAAGCAAATAGCTTATGATCAAAAATCACATAGGGATTGACGATGTAATTTAGTAAGGTGCTGAAAAAGAAAAAAGCAAGCACTGAATAAAAAAAGAACTTACTCCAAAACTTGAATGACATTATGATCTCTTATTAGTAAATAAAGCTCTTAGGTTGTACTTGATAGTGAGCCTAAGTACATTTAAAAATTTCAAAAAATGAAACTCCAGAAGCTGACTTTTAAACAAGAGTCTTGCACCTATTAATGGATGTTGACCTTTTAAGACAGCTTGACCAATAGCATACATCTCTTTTGCAAGAAACTTTTTTTGCAGTTCTTTAGGTGTGTGTCGAAGAATGACTTCTTCGATCATGAGGTACATCCTATAGGCATTCTTATGAACATTGTTATCGTGAAATCGGTACTTAATAAGGTCAATATCTATGAACTGATGGCGAAAGTCATGTTCGGCGAGGTATTCAAAGACCTTGATATTTAGAGGCCAGTCATCAAGCATCAATGTCTCATCCCAACCGTGAACACCCTCTAACAAACTCTTTTCATAGATAGCACATTGTGTTAAGAGGGGACGGGGTACTTCTGAACGCAAGCTTTTTTCTATTTCTAAAGGCTTCAATGCAAGGAGGTCTTGCGTCTGGGTATGGTGCATCTTTTCAAAGAGCTCTTCGCCTTTAAACTCTCTTGCATTGGCATAAATGACTTTTAGGGTATCGTCTTTTTGTATCTCGTTAAGCAAGGAAGGCAAGACATCGGGAAAGTACTGATCATCAGAACCGATAAGAGAGATATACTTTCCTTTAGCTTTTGCCAAACATCGGTTGAGAGTCTTGACTACACCTGCATTGTTTTGTGTATGAACGTGCATAGGAACAGGAGAAGACTTCTGCAGTTCTTTTAATACACTAAAGCTTTGGTCGCTGGAGCCATCATCGATAACAATGATCTCCATATCAGATATATTTTGCTTCCAGATACTTTCTATTGTGTCTGTTATAAAGTTTTCATGGTTGTAACAGGGAATAATAGTGCTTAAAAGGGGTTGCGCCATTAGTCAGCCTCATACATATTGATAACGTCAACAATCTTTTTCATCTGTTCAGGTGTTAAGACGGGACTCATTGGTAAACTTAGAACTTCTGCGTGTATCTGTTCTGTGATGGGGAAGACAAGAGAATTCCATTCCTGATAAGCTGCTTGTTTATGAGGAGGAATCGGGTAATGGATCATGGACTGTATTTGATTGTCAAGAAGAAATTGTTGGAGTTCTTCCCTGCGGGCCGTTCTGATGACAAAAAGGTGCCAAACATGGGCTTTTTTATCTTTAACATCAGGCAAGATTATATTTTTATTCTTGATGTTCTGCAAATAAAACTCAGCAATATTTTGTCTTTTTTGCGTATCTTCATCTAAGTACTTTAGTTTTACACTAAGAAGAGCTGCCTGCAACTCATCTAAACGACTGTTAACGCCTTTGTAAAGATTTTCATACTTTTTATGACTTCCATAGTTACCTAAGGCTCGAATACTTTGCGCTAAGCTTTCATCATTAGTAGTGACGGCACCGCCATCACCCAAAGCGCCAAGGTTCTTACCCGGATAAAAACTAAAACCGCTGGCATCAGCCAGGTTACCGGTACGTTTTCCCTGATAGAGGGCACCATGTGCTTGGGCAGAGTCTTCTATCACTTTTAAACTATATTTTTTAGCGAGTGCATTGATCGCATTCATGGGTGCAGCTTGACCGTAAAGATGTACAGCCATAATAGCTTTTGTCTTAGATGTGATCTTTTCTTCTATTTTTAAAGGGTCAAGGTTATAAGTATTGATGTCCGGCTCTACAAGAACAGGGTTGAGCTGATTTTGTGAAATAGCAAGGATGGACGCTATATAGGTATTCGCAGGCACAATCACTTCATCACCATCTTTTAATATACCGAGTTGTTTATAGGCACTTAGGATAAGCGTTAAAGCATCAAGACCGTTAGCCACACCTACACAGTGTTTTGTCCCGCAAAAGTCGGCAAACTCTTTTTCAAAGTTTTGACATGCCTTCCCTTGAATGTACCAACCGCTTTGAATAACATCTGTTGCAGCCTGTGTTAGTTCTTGGGCATACTGCTCGTTTAGCGTTTTTAAATCAAGAAACGGAATCATTTATAAATACCTTTTGTACTTAGGTTTAATTTTTTCATAGTTCTCTTTACTATACTCAAAGTAGTAGTTTAGTTCATCTTCATCTGTTATTGTCGCTCCGAATCTTTGGTGAAAGGCAATGACACCCAGGTTTTCTTTTCGCACATCAAAATGGGATTTTTTAAACCCTAATTGATAGAATGAAAATTCATAAATCAGTAAGGCAGATTCTATAGCAGTAAATCGGGGCGCATTTTCTTTTATAAGCCAGCTTCCCCAGCAAAATGAATCATCTACAAAATCATATATGCGTACAAGTCCAAGGTTTTCATGCAATTTTGATTCAATTATAAAATAAAATTCTTTTTTTTCTGATTCTTTTAGCTTATATGTTTTTATCCACTCTTTTTGATCTTGAATACTTCCTGTGATTTTTGACAGATATCTTGTTTTAGATTCATTTTTTCGCATCTCATAGATAAACTCTGCATCTTCTATCTCAACAGTCCTTAGAATGATGTTTTTACCGTTAATCTTCATTTTTTTCTTTCAAAAAGAGGTGATAATCCCGGATGTAGTCGTTTTCATCAAAATATTCGCTTGCAATGACCATCAGAACACAGTCGGCACTGAAATCGTACATCTCTCTCCATAATAGACCTTCTATAAGAAGGCCTTTATCCGGAGAGTCTAATAAAAAGTGTTCTTTTGTAGTACCATTATCAACTAGAAATTTACAACTTCCGCTGACACAGATCGCAATTTGTTTGAGATTTTTATGCGCATGGTAACCACGTCTGACATTTTCTTTTGTACCAAAGATATAGTAAACACGTTTAATATCAAAGGGTGTATTATGATTCTCTTCTAAGGAAATCAAAGAACCACGATCATCCCCCATAATATTAAAGTCTATTATTTTAGCTATCATGTACAACCTAAGGTTTTTATATATTTATATTCTACTGAATTATGAGTTATAACAGGTTTAAATCGTTATTTAAACCCTTTAAAAAAACTTTTTATTTTTCTGCGTCTTAAGACATGCTCTTTAAGCTTTTGATCCTGTAAAAGTATCTCTTTTTTTGCCTTCTCTTCATCCAGTCCGGCAAGGGAAGCGTAAGTCAAGGCCAAGATCTTTAGATCGTCTTCTTCAAGCCACAATTTATTGAAGTTTTCTAAACCCTCGTAAGCATTTATTGCTTTAAATTCCATCCTGTTAATATCCACAAGAGAGAATTCATATCCATTTTCTGTTTTATTGATAAGGACATTTCCGCCCGAATAGTCTACATGCCAAACGCCTTTTTGGTGCAAATCGTAGGTGGATTGTGCAAAGGCTCGAAGAATATTTTCTTTATCGTCGGGGTTGTTGTCTCTCACGTCAGCCATTGTAAAAGCATAAGGATAGTTCTTTGATAAGAAGAAACTTTCTTTAAAAAAACCGTTTCTATAAAACTCGATGAAACCTATGGGTTCAGGTGTATTTACACCAAGTTCTTGAAGTTTTATGGCATTAAAGTAGGACTTATAAGCCTTTGACTTTCGGATATAAGCATAAGCAAATTGATTGATAGCATTAGGAATACGAAAGGCTTTGACAACGGTGTCGACTCCTTGCATAGGAATGACCTTTAGGACATTTCTGGCTTGGTGGATACTGTTATCATTTTGAGAAAAGATCTTTTTGATATTGAAAAGATCTTCTTTAAAGTTTTGATGTTGAGGAGATAACTTGTACTTTTCCATTAATCATGGGACTTTTGATGAAGTTTTTGATGCCAGTTCCATGCACTGGAGATGATACTTTCAAGATCAGCATAACGAGGTTTCCAGCCAAGAGTCTCTTTGGCTTTTTGCGCACTTCCGATCAAGATGGCAGGATCGCCTTCACGTCTGGCCTGATTCGTCGCTTTTATCTCTTTCTTAGTCACAGCAGCGGCACATTTAATTACTTCGGCAACGGAATAACCCTCGCCATTTCCAAGATTGAAGACAGTTGACTCTCCGCCTTTTTGTAAATACTCAAGGGCGAGGATATGCGCGTCGGCTAAGTCAGTTACGTGAATATAGTCTCTTACCGCCGTACCGTCTTTGGTCTCATAGTCTGTACCAAAGACTTTGATGTCCTCGCGTTTACCGATAGCAACATCGAGTACTAAAGGTATAAGATGTGTTTCGGGGTCATGGTTTTCCCCGATATCACCTTCTATATCGGCTCCGGCGGCATTAAAATAGCGAAGGGCAACATAATTAAAATCATAGGCATGGGAATAATCACTGAGTATCTTCTCAACCATGAGTTTGCTTTGACCGTAAGGGTTGATGGGATTTTGAGGGTGCGTCTCTGTGATAGGGATCTCAATAGGATTTCCGTAGCTTGCACAGGTGGATGAAAAGATGAAGTTTTTGACATTGAACTCAAGCATGATGTCAAGAAGGTTTAGTGTGTTAGCCACATTGTTATGATAATACTTTTTAGGGTCCGTAACGGATTCACCTACATAAGCAAAGGCGGCAAAATGCATAACGGCAGTGATAGGATACTTTTCAAATATACTACGTATCTGTTGCGGGTTATTGAGATCAGCTTCGACAAACTCTCCCCATTGAACGGCTTCTTTGTGCCCGTAGATAAGGTTGTCCAGCACAAGAGTTTTTTTACCTCTTGTCGAAAGTTCTTTGTTGATATGCGAACCAATATAGCCGGCCCCGCCCACGATTAAAATCATATTTTCCTCTTTAAGTCGCTATGTGTTAAAATTTTATAAATTATTCTAGTATTAAGTTGAATTATATGCAAAAAAATATTACGGCCACAATTATAACATTAAACGAGCAGAAGCACATTAAAGCGGTGATCGAGTCCGCCTTGAAGGTGTGTGATGAAGTTGTTGTTATTGATTCTTTTAGTACAGATGATACAGTTGAGATCGCACGATCTTTAGGTGCAAAGATCGTCGAAAACAAGTTTTTAGGAGACGGTCCTCAACGTATTCTTGGAGAGCCCCTCGCGAAGAACGACTGGATACTCAGTATAGACGCGGATGAACGTCTTGATGCCAATGCCATCGAGGAGATAACTAATCTTGACCTTGAAGCTACCTCTTATGACGCTTTTTCTATCAAACGCAGAAGTTTTGTGGGTGATAATGAGATCAAACAGTGGTATCCCGATAAGGTCATACGACTGTATAATAAGACAAAGTGTACCTTCCCCACCGATAAAGAACATGGTGGTGATGCCGTGACGGATAATTTTGCTGAGTTGAATGCAGATCTTTTGCATTACTCTTTCCCTGACTTTGCAACATTGGTGCGAAAGGCGGACCGTTTTGCGGTCAATCTCGCCCATATACGTTATAACGAGGGCAAGCGTGCATCATGGTATGATCCTTTTATTCATGGTATAGGAGCCTTTTTTAAGGGCATGATATTTAAAGGCGGTATTTTTGGCGGCGCGGCAGAATGGCATGTGGGCGTTCAGTCTGCTTATAATTCCTATATGAAGTATGTGATCATGTTGGAACTTCAGGCCACCGAGAAGAAGCTAGATGCCTAAGAACCTGATGGAACTTTGTTTATCCCCCGATCTTGGTGGACTTGAACTTTATATGGTACGCGCGGCTAAGGCCCTGGATGATGACTTTAACCTTATCTCTGTTCTCAATGACAAGGCAAAGATTGAGCAGTATTATGAGAACACCTCTTTTAAATATGAGAAGATAACACGAAAGCGTTCTTTCTCTTTCTTTACGGCAAGGAAACTGGCTGAGATCATTGATGAGAATGCTATTGATGTGATTCATATGCACTGGACAAAAGATATCCCTATCGCGGTTATGGCCAAGCTTTTGTCTAAGAAAAAACCGAAGCTTGTACAGACACGAAACATGAATATGACACGTTTTAAAGATGACTTTTATCATCGGTTTTTATACAAGAACATGGATATGATGCTGGCGGTGAGCTATAAGGTTAAAGAGCAGATCCAAAAGTTCATACCTGAGGAGATTCGACCCAAGGTAGAAGTCCTGTATATGGGCTCAGACAAGGCGGAACTACTTAGTGATGAAGAAGTGAAAGCTTATAGAAAGGACTTAGGTGTCACTGAAGATGATTTTTTAGTAGGGATGGTGGGGCGAGTTGAAGAATCAAAAGGACAATACCTTTTGATTGAAGCGGCCGAAAAAATAAAAGATGCGTCTATTCCTGCAAAGGTGTTTTTTGTAGGACATGCGATGAAAGCGTCTTATCTGGATGAACTTAAGCAAATGGTTAGAGATAAGGGATTGGAAAAGATGATCGTCTTTCATGGATTTACCAAAAAGCCCCAGGACTTTATGCAAGCCAGTGACGCGATTGTTTTAGCCACGGAGTGTGAGACCTTTGGTTTAGTGGTCATAGAAGCGATGCAGGTCGGAACACCGGCGATAGCAACCAATCAGTGCGGTCCCTTAGAGATGATAGAATATGAAAAGTCCGGCCTTTTATTTGAGAAAAACTCGAGTGATGACCTTTTTAGGCAGATAGAAAAACTCTATAATAACCCTGCCTTACAAAAAGATATATCCAAGGCGGGACAAGTTCGTGTCGAAGAGATGTTCTCTAATGAGAAGCAGTTTAAAAAGCTTTCAGCCTTCTTGAACGAGATCGTATGAACGTAAGTATTATTGTTACGGTCTATAAAGACATAGTTGCTTTGAATCTTGTGGTTGAATCTTTAAAGTTACAGACCTATAAAGATTTTGAACTGATAATTGCTGAAGATGCGCACAATCAGGAGATGAAAGATTATGTTGATTCTATTGAAGGGTTAAATGTCAAGCATACGTTTCAAGAAGATAATGGTGTGCAAAAACCGCGCTCACAAAACAATGCGATTTTGGCAAGTACAGGTGAGTATCTTATTTTTATTGATGGGGATTGTATTTTATCGCCGCACTTTATAGAGTCACATGTGGCTTTGGCTGAAGAAGGCTGTGTCCTCTCGGGAAGAAGGTTTAACCTTAATGCTGAGAAGACTCAACGTATCAAGGAAAAGAAGATAGATATTAAACGTTTTTTAGAGCATTTTTGGCTTTACAACTTTATGCAAATCTTTGACCGTGAATCACGTTTTGAACAGGGTATATATCTTGATCCAAAGGGATTCTTATACTCACACTTCTTGGCAAAGAGGCAAAGACATGTGAAGATAATCGGCTGTAATTTTTCGGCTTATAAAAGCGATATGATCAAGATGAATGGATTTGATGAAGGCTACGGACAGAGTGGAATATCGGATGATATGGATCTGGATTGGAGATTTGAGGCAATGGGTCTAAAAGTCAAGTCTTGTAAGAATGCAGCAAATATGTTCCATCTGTATCATAAGTCATATCCGCGCGTTATGGAACTGGATAACCTTGAAAAGCTTCAAAAGAGTCAGAGCCAGGGAAAATATAGGTGTGATGAAGGTCTAGATAAGCATTAAAGCTTTTCTTTTTTTCCGTATTTTCCCAAATAGGCATCTTTTAAACCTAAAAAGATGGCTCTGCATTTTTTCATCTTTTGATCTTCAAAGAGAAGTATCTTTTTCAGGTCACTGAAGGTCTGCTTGATATTTTTTCGTATCCATTTGGGATGGGATGAATAATATTGCTTCCAGACATAAGCGGAGTTCCTCCATCTGTAATAACGTCGCAAAGCAGAATGATTGGTAGTGTAGGTCTTGTACCAGGGGAAAAATGCCATCGAGACCTTGGCACTTTCTCCGATGAGGTGTTTTAACCTTGCCCCCTGTGTTTCTACTATGGTATAGCCCATTTTCCCCGCACGTAAACAGTACTCAAAATCCACATAATCAATAAAGAGTTTTTCTTCATGCAGGCCTATTTTATCCGTCATACTCAATCGCAGCATGCTCCCTGACGTGATACATGATTCTCTATACCTGAGTATCTTGTCTTGTTCTTTAGGCGCTATGTCGGCATTGACGACGACAGCAGAAGACATGAAGTTTGTGTCCTTGTCCTGAAGAGCGTCATAAAGAGCTTGTACCGAGCTTTCTGCCTCAAAAAAACGGCTGTCTTGATCCATGAGAACAACATAGTCATAACCCAACTCTTTGGCCTTTATCATTCCCTGATTCAGTGCTTTGGCAATGCCAAGGTTGTCATTGTTTCTGATATGAATAGTTTTGTTAGATTCTTCGAGAGAATGTGTGGAATGTTCGCTGTTATCAACGGTGATAAGCAGGTCAACGGCATCGATGTATGAGGAAATGTTTTCAACTATTTCTTGCATATCAGGGTTGTATAAGACGACGACAAGGGCTATTTTAGGCATTATCAACTCTTTTTATCAGGGATTGCTGGTATCGCAGACTCTCTTTAACCGGTGCACCCCTCAACACGAAGCTGAAGAGTTTGAAATAATGGTTTGAGCGAAAAGAACGTCTAAAGAGTTTGAATACGGTCAAAAACTTTAAAAAGCGCGAGCCGAAATAACCAAAGTGTTTATCCAGCATCAGATAATACGAGATATAGTACTCTTTTTCAATTGCAAGGTTACGTTGGGTACTTCCGCCCTCATAATGTATCAATTTTGCCTCAGGCAAGAAGCGCACCTTATATCCTGCGTCCCAAATCCGTTTACTGATATCTTCTTCTTCACAATAAAGAAAAAACAGGGTCTCAAGTCCGCCTATCTTATCAAAGACATCTGCATCAAAGAACATACATGAGCCACTGACGACACCCACGTCCGTCGGTACTGTTAAATGGGCCTTATTACTTGGAAAGTCATCTTTGACGAAGAGACGTACCAGAGCGTTACCGAAGATCTTATTGGCAAGGGTAGGGAACTTTTTAAAGGAGGTGGTGATGGACTGGTCGCTAAGATGAAGTTGGGCTGTCAGCAGAGCATACTCTTTGTGTTCTTTGGCGTAAGCATAAAAGATGGAAAGGATATCATTTTGCAATTCGGTGTCATTGTTCAAAAAGAAGTAGTACTCGGCAGCACTGTACTGCACGCCCATCATATTCCCCGAAGAGAATCCTGTGTTTTTACGATTGAAAATTACTTTGACATTCTTCTCTTGTTCAAAGACACAGAGTTTTTCTCTCTCATCCTGTTCAGAAGCATTGTCGACGACGATGAGTTCATACTCAAGTCCCGCAACCGTATGCTTTTGAAGGCTTTGAAAAAGCTTGATCGTAAAATCAGATGAGTTATAGTTAACGGTGATGATAGAGATTTTCATATGATCTTTGCTCCAGTGTCTAAGTCTATCATCAAATATATAACCTGGAACGGTAGTACCAGATCCCTTTGGATAGCTTTTTAGTGTATTTTTTTACACGTGTCTTGTGCATGGCAAAAAGTTCTTCTTCATGTTCTTTTAAAAGTGCTTCGAGCTCTTTATTATAATAAAGGGTATCGAAACGTCTGAACTGCTTAAGAAGCTTTTGAATATACGCTTTTGTCTTCGGTTCCAGGATACTCAGGTTTGAAAAAGCTTCAAGCTGAGCGACCATGGTATTGATATACGCTTTTTTCTTTTCTTCCTTGCTGATAAGCCTGGAAATCGGGTCTTTTCTCTGCTTGTCAACATGCTTTGTCGCCTGAGCAGAATGTCTTCGGTACAGGACAAGAGGCTTGTTATAAAAACTGATCTTGCCATACGTCGAAGCAACAAAGGCGGACCACCAGTCAGGGTACATGACTTCGGGGATCTCTTTCATATAAGGCAGGAGTTCTTTGATAAACATCGTTGTATGACCTGAGACACAATTGTCAAAGAGAAAGGCCAGGTTATTATGTCCTTGGATATAGGCGTCTTTGGGCATAGTAAAATCAACTGCGTGGCCCTTTTCATCTATGGCTGTGGTGATGGAATAGATAAGGGCAGAATCTTTGATCTCATCAACCAGCGTCTGTATCTTTTCACTTTTCCAGATATCATCTTGATCGCTTGGCGCAATGAACTCCCCTTTACATAAGGAAAAGGCCTTAGCAAAGTTCTTGCTGATACCAAGGTTTTTTTCGTTGACCTGATACTGCAGGCCATGAGAGAGATGATACTTTTGAAGGATCTCTACCGTGGCATCAGTAGAACGGTCATCACAGACAATGACTTCGATGTTTTCATAGGTCTGAGCATAGATTGACTCTATTTGCTCTTCTAAAAACTCTGCCCCGTTATAGGTGATCATGGCGACGGAGACAAGAGGCTTTTGGTTCATGATATCTCTTTACAAGGAATGATTTCTGGGCCTATTTTACTGTAAAGTTCATTAGTGGAAGATGACATTTTATTCTGCCTCTATATCTGTGTTGGCGCTGTGACGAATAATCTCAAAGCATGCATCGACATTAGAAGCAGTGCTGAGGTGTTTGTTCTCTTTGATGGATGTGATCATGTAGTCATTGATAGAAGGGGCGTAATGCGCGATATCTCTATAGATCTGTAAATTACCTGTGATGTCTGCAAGGCATTGAAAATCGTACATAAAGAGGTTGCTCTGATCTAAATCAAGAAGGTATCTCTTAAAAGAAAAGGCCTCTTCAAGCCAGCCTTTTTTCTGCATATCTTTATATACAAGAAAGGAATACGGCGGGTATAGAATGTTAAAACGAACATTAGGATAGTTCTGAATCAAAGGTAAAAGATTATAGTCAAAACTCTCTTGTAAGATTTCTTTCTTGTATTTCTCAGATGCGAAATCCGGTCCATAAGCACCGGGGACGTATTTTCTTAAAACGGCTTTTTTAGAGTACTCAAAACTGTCTGCCGTATACCAGAGCTCATCAAAATCAGTTGTTTCATCAAGGTGCTTAAGGGCTCTGAAAGTAAAGCGTATCGTGTCTTTATTTAGTAGGTAATAGATATCATTAAGGGGGTCATTGTCATACAGATAAGAAGGGAAAAGGTTCGTTCTGATACGTGTCTTATCCCCTGAGAAATTATGAATATCCAAAACGATGATGACATTTTTTATATGTGGGTTGTCTTGAAGTACAGTTTTAAGGACACTGTGCATCTCATGGGCTGTCATCCCCGACATGGAAAGTTTCAGGGTTGATGTTTTTAATTCCCTGTTGACAAAAGAAGCACGAAAGTTTTCTGTCATAGAACTGCCGATAATAGCCGTTTCATAATTTGGAAAGTTCTTCGCCAGACCGGCAGTAAGTTCTCTTTGCTTTTTGTCTGTTATCTTGTACCAGGTAGAGACCCGGTAGTGCTGAAAAGGATCAACAATATAGTTCAAAAGCATGACTATAAGGGCAAGTAAAAAAAAGCTTATGAGAAACCGTATAGTCCATTTTCGCGTTGTCATTATCTTCCTAAAAGTTAAAGTATAAGAATTCACTGATCTCATTGAGAGAGATGATAGCATAAAAGAGTATGGCCAGCGTGAAGATCATATTTTTGTAATTTGGCTTGAAACTAGTCATATAAAAGGTACTGTTTTTTAGAAAAAGAACAAGGATGATGGCAATGCTGAGGTAGATAACGGTCTCACTGTTTCCACTGATCTGTGAAAGGCTCTGTTTAAAACGCTCACCATAGGTAAACGCTCCGGTGAACATAGCTGAAAAGATAAGCATAGCCTTATCCCAACTATCCGCGCGAAAGATAACAAACGAGAGATTAAGAAAGTTAAAGGTAATAAACCAAGCCAGCCAGACAGGCATGGTAATCTTAGACTTCTTCCAATAATGGTTCACAGCAATCCCCAGACCATGAAGAATACCAA
>Ga0316206_1002377_pt1 | contig 12838 bp, 16 predicted proteins | sample 6monthpyrite_MG_FD_204942 | JGI IMG/M metagenome (GOLD analysis project Ga0316206, IMG submission 204942) | Microbial mat bacterial communities from mineral coupon in-situ incubated in ocean water Damariscotta River, Maine, United States -... | ecosystem: Environmental > Aquatic > Marine >...
TGATGCCATCAAGAGTTTTACGGAGTCTACTCCCTACACTAACAGCTCCTGGTGGTATGGATTAAGGGGACAGGGCTCAAAAAGCGAGACCTTTCCCCGATGGGGATGAGCCTAAACAGGGTAAGGTTTCACCAGTTTAGCAATCTGAAAAAGTCGCGATAGTGTCACATACACAGCATCAAAAAGCCTGATACTGCACACGGTTAATATAATAATTAATCACACCACCGGGGGTTTTAATCGTTACATCGTCTCCCTCAAGCTTTTTCATTAATGCCTTAGCTACAGGTGAATCCATGCTAATAAAACCCTTTTCAGAATCAAATTCATCAGGCCCTACTATTCTATATTGAATCATCGTGCCCTCATCATCTTCTAACTCAACCCAGGCTCCAAAAAATATTTGATCCGTTTTTTTAGGTGTATCAGTTATAACTTTTACTTCATCTACCCGTTTTGATAAAAACCGAACACGGCGATCTATCTCACCCAGTTCTTTTTTTCTATAAATGTACTCTGCATTTTCAGAGCGATCACCTTCAGCAGCCGCAGTTGATAATGCTTTTACAACTAAAGGACGCCGCTTGTTCCACAGGTAATCCATCTCCTGCTCTAAAGCGGCCATACCTTCAGCCGTAATATAAGGGGAGCCTTTTTTGGCGGGGGGTCGGTATCTGCCCATAATGAGAATTATCTTTTTTTTAAATTACTTTTGCCAGGAATGCACGGAGTTAGATTATTATCAGGCGCTACGCAGCCGATAACAATATTACTTTTTTCTCTACGCTCTCTGCTCTGTGCCTGCGTGGCAAAAAAAAGGACGCAAAATGCGTCCCACAATTATATTACAGCTTTAAGGTTATATGATATTAGTTATTTTTCATAACATTCAATTATATCTTTTACCAATCCACTTCGAACAATATCATCATGTTCAAATGTGTGAACATAAACCGAGTTAAGATGCCCTAACCTGTTAATCGCATCCTGTAACCCTGACTGGTTACCAATATCCGATTGACGAATATCGCCATTCACAACTACACGACAGTTTTCACCAATACGAGTTAGAAACATTTTTAACTGCGCCTTGGTACAGTTTTGGGCTTCATCTAAAACAACAAAAGCATCATTAAAAGTTTTACCTCTTAAGTAAGCTAAAGGTGAAACAACTATGCGATCATTTTTTAACCCACATTCAACGGCGCCTTTACCTAAACGTTCATTTAAACAATCACGGAATGCATCAAAGTAAGGATCGAATTTTTCATGTAAGTCACCGGGCAGGAATCCCATATTCTCACCTGCTTCAACCGCTGGCCGTGTAATGATTATTTTTTCAATTCGCCGTGCTTCTAATTCTTCTGCCGCAATAGCACCCGCAACATAACTTTTCCCGGTTCCGGCTGGACCCGTTCCAAAAGTTAACTTATGAGATTTTATTGCGGTGATGTAATGACCCTGAGATAAGGTTTTTGCCTGAAGCGGCGGCGCAGCTTTTGCTGTGATGGTCTGTGTTTCAATAAATGAGTTGCGTGATTTGATATCAACAACAACCGATGAGTCAGAGATACGTTTTCTTGCTTGTTTCGCAGCTCTTTTTTGTGAAGCTGAACGTCTTGGCATATGGCACCTTTTGATTTAGTTAAACAATGCAAATCAGTAATACTGTTTGTCAATAAACTATTTTCCAGGTCTCTATATCAGATTTAGCTAAATCACCTCCTCAGGTTTAATGCTTTCAATTAACTAATTTTATAGTGGATTGAGATTAACAGGTCAAGAAAAAAGCCAATAAAAACAACATTTTAATAAAAACTTCACAAAATAAAATAAATATCTTTACTTCATTTTTTCAGAATGCTATTTTGGGGATTCGCTGTCAGTAAAATGCTTCTTTATTTTACATCATTTCATTCACGTAGTTTTTCATCGCTGTTATTCGATAACCACATAATTTTTGACTCTGAGTCACTGAGAAAACACTTGATTACTTAACAGGAATTCTTGAATATTTTAATTTTTAAACTGTAAGATTTAACTAGAAAAATCAGCGTAAATAAAAATTCACGACTGCACACCTCTTCGTCAATATTTTTATCTAGAATGATTTATTGGAAATTATTTAGCAGAAAAGTTTTGCCAGAAATAACTTATATGAAATATTTTATCTGGGTGCTTTACGCCTATCTTCGAATAATTCTATTTTGAAATACCAGGCAAGATAGCCAAATGCAGATAACAGGGTACCCAACACAAGAAACACTAACGACCCTAAAAATAAAATACGCACTTCATTCATTATATATTTTTTTTCACTACTTGCCCCCACCAGATCAAGTTGCTTTTCTTGCATATGTAACCTGATGCTCGCCTCTTCATTTTTCAAACGCTCAATTTCATATGGAGTATATTCAACACCATCAACCTGCGACACTCCTTCACTCGTGTCTTTTGACTGGCTTAATACCTTACCAATATGGGTTAACTCCTGCTGTAAGCCATCAAGCTCCATTTGATTAGTTACCATGTTTTCAAATATATTAGTTACCGTATTTTCAAACGCCTGTATGCGAGACCAGGAAAAACCAATATCAGCAATAATAATCAATGTACCTATGAAAGCACATATTTTATAAAAACGAATAGCAGAGGACTGATTAGAAGTCATAATTAGGATAGCGCATGTAAATAAGCAAACTTAGCCCACTGTTTCATCTCTGGCATATTCACTTTCTTTTTCTTTTCATCATCATCTGGCCAGAAAGGATTAAAGCTCACCCAGGGTTCACCAATCTCCTTGAAAATTTCCCCACCCTTTACTAACGCACCAGACATAGACTGTTTAGGTAAACGATACATCAAAGCACTCATACCAATAGCTGCGGCAAAAATAACGCCATCAGGAGTATGTGCTAGATAATAGGCATGATTATCGGTATCGGGACAATAGAACTTTATGCTATCTAAATCACTAGTAGACTCTACTAGCAGTTGAACTATATCCGCATGGGCTGATGGCTGGTATTGCTTAAGAAAAGCTATCATTTGCTCATTTTCAGGACGATCCAGCTTTCCATGAAATTCTTTTACCGGTTCAGATAGACTCATAACACACACCTGTTTCGCTCTTTTTGATATAAGCGCTTTAATTATAATATTTGCATGATTATGACAGAGCCGGAGTAAACATCAATCCGGCAGATAATTTATTGATTGAAGTGAGAGCTGGTTCAAGATTGTTATGATAAATATAAGGTACGAAAAGCCTTCAGATCCTCGTAAAACAGTAATCAAATACATGATTACATCAACAACATTAGCCTTTAAGCTTGTTAAACACCTTGTCGGCAGCCTGTATTGCCTGATTAATATCTTCTGATAAAAGATTAAAATGCCCCATTTTACGACCGGCTCTTGCTTCATGTTTACCATAAAGATGAAGTTTAAGCGTCGGATCTGCAAGACAGTTTAACCAGTTAACCGGCCAAAGATCACCTAGCAGATTAATCATTACTACGGGACTAGTTAATCGCGCATCCCCCGGCGTTAAACCACAGACAACACGAACCTGTTGTTCAAACTGAGAAACAACTGATGCATCCATCGTGTAATGCCCACTATTATGTGGACGTGGAGCCATTTCATTAAAAATAAGCTGATTATCCGTGGTAATAAAGAACTCAACAGCTAATACACCAACATAGTTAATTTTATTGGCAAGTCCAATAGCCTGCTGACGAGCTTTTTCAGCAATAAGCTCATCCACCCTCGCCGGTACAATACTCTTATGTAAAACACCATTTACATGCTCATTTTCAGCTGGCGGATAACAGGCTACTTCACCATCAACATTACGCGCCAATAACACTGAAATTTCCAGTGCAAGATCCATTTTCTTCTCTAAAACACACTCAACCCGCCCCAGATCATTAAATGCAGTCTCAAGCTGAGCTTTATCATTAATGATTTGCTGTCCTTTACCGTCATAACCCAAAGTCGTGGTTTTAATAATTCCGGGTAATCCCGTTATCGCTATAGCCGTATCAAAATCTTCAGTTGTAGTAATTAAAGCGTAGGGAGCCGGATTAAGACCCGAGTTTGTAGCGTAATCTTTTTCCTGAATTCTGTGACGTGCAATTGCTACCGCCTCAGCTGACGGATGCACTGGTTTATGAGAAGACAGAAATTTCAGGCTCTCTGCAGGCACATTTTCAAATTCAGTGGTAATGGCATCACACATATCAGCCATTTTTACTAATGAATCACCATCAGTATAATCCGCCTGTAAATGATGATCCGCCACTTCAGCCGCAGGGCTATTAACATCCGGGTCTAATACAACAGTGCGATATCCCATATTGCGAGCTGCCATACAGAACATACGACCTAACTGCCCACCACCTAAAACACCCAGTGTTGCTCCAGGCAAAAGCGGAGCAGATTTAATTGAGGACGACATAGTTATTCTTCAGGAGGGAGCTGCATAGCAAGAACGGCTTCTTGCTGATTTGCACGAAAATCAGCCAGTTTTTCAGCTAACTCTGCATCCTGATTGGCCAATATAGAAACCGCATATAAGCCGGCATTTGCCGCTCCAGCCTCACCAATAGCAAAAGTTGCAACAGGTATACCCTTAGGCATTTGTACTATTGATAATAAAGAGTCCATACCTTTCAGGTATTTTGAATTAACCGGCACGCCTAAAATAGGTAGCGTTGTTTTAGACGCCAACATACCCGGCAGATGCGCTGCACCACCGGCACCGGCAATAATACAGGCAAGCCCTCTATCACGTGCTGTAGCTGCGTATTCAAATAATAAATCCGGTGTACGGTGAGCAGATACGACCCGCGTTTCGTAATCAATACCAAACGCTTCTAATTGCTGCACAGCATGTTGCATAACAGGCCAGTCACTAGTACTGCCCATCACCACGCCAACCTTCTTATTCATACATCACCTTTGGGTGCTGAAACGGAGAAAACCGGCAATTTTATAGATATTTTCCGGTCTTGTCGAAGCCTATAACACTTAATTTGATAGATGGATATTATCAAGATGTATTGATGTAACTGTTTCCGGGTTCTGCATAAAAATACTAAACCCAGCAATATCACCTAAATTCATGCGCCTTCCCTGTGGCGCATTTAATATATCCTGAAGGTTAATTTTTAAATTATTCCAGCCCGGCATCAGGCTAACCTCACGGTTAAAGCGATCACTATACTCATAACCTGTTTGTCGATGTAAGCGATCATAAACTTTCACTTCAACATCCAGATTCAGTTTCTGATCATTATGAATACTGATATTTAAATACTGATAAGCCGACCAGTCCGGATAAATAACCTCAAGTGCAACCCCTGGATAATATTCCTCATATTCATCACTTAACTCAAATTCAATATAAGCAGACGACTCCCCTTCTACATAAAGCTGATGGTTTATCTCAAATTTTCCTACATACTCGTTGTCCCAACGCGCCAGAACATCCTCTGATTCAAAGTTAGCTATTACGGGAAAATCAGCTTCAATTTTCAAATTATCCCGAACAATACTAATCACCGGATAAAATGCAGCCAGTAAGACAACAATTGATAACAACACTATAACGGGTCTATTGAGTGGACGACGGTCTTCAGGTGCTAAAAACTGCACCGTCAAAAAACCAAGTAGCGCACCTAACATATCAGTGAACAGGTCTTGCCACTCCATGTATCGGCCTACAATAAACTGTAAAACTTCTATTAAGCCACCCAAAAGCAGACTAAATAACAGACTGACAACCAGTATCCTCAACCAGCTCCGTTGAATTAGTGGCGTATGGGTAATAAAAATCCAGGTTAAAAAAGCAAAGAAAAACAGATGCCCTGTATTCCATAAACCCTGATACAAACGGAAGGAATCATCAATAGGGTTACTGATAAAAAGCATAACCGACATTATGAGTGTTAAACCAATTATAATTTTTCGCATGTTTTTTCTACATATCCCCCTGATCATTTTTTAGATATTTCGAACAATATTTATAATTTTTACAATTTTACTTAATTATTCATCTATCAGACAATATATCATTATAATTCAATGTTTTACAAAATATTATTATTTATTAAAACAGTGAAATAGCACCTCCGTTCGGCAGTTAATTTGTAGATTTGTTCACAAATTTATTTAATTCTGGTATTTTATTTTTTTATACCTATTAAAATACAGATCAGCTAAGAACACCAACAAGTAAATAAATATGAATAAAACCAATAAAGCCCAAGATGCCTTATCAGTTCAGCCTGAAGCCTATACACCGGTTTCCAACTCAACTGGCCTATCCGATTTACAGAAATATACCACAGGCATCCTTAATAACAGTTCTCAATGGGGATTTGGTAGCAGTAAGTTAAAAATCAAAAGACATAAGTTAGATAACAACACCTGGCAGCTCACTGTTGTAAACCCTAAAACGCTTAAAACCATCCTTCAAGCTGAAGGCCATGGGGATGCAGTATTTGCCAATGAAGACAACCTTGCTCGAATGGCGGAAACATTAATGGCTCAAGGTTTAACAATTCGCACACAATTCAACGACTAAACACGAATTTCCTCTCCGATCTGTGCACCAGATCACACTCTGTACACATAAATAAGAATTTGATTATACACAAAAAATTCCATAACTCATTGTTTTATAAGTATTTATATCCTAATTATCGTTAATATCCCCCAAACGTGTGTAGGATTATTCTGACACGTGTTTCAGCCTGAATAACAACCCAAAGCCATAATAAGACATTAAAATACCCTCAAACAAAATGTAAATAGTGAGGGCAAAATGGATATCACAAACAAACTACAGGAATTACAAAAAGAAATTCTAAGTTTTGGCGAAGTTGTAAGCCACGCGGAAAATCCTGCAGATATAGATTTTAAAAATGCCTGCGACTTATTTAGCCAGCATCTCAGTTATGAGCTTAAATCTATCAATGCAAATATATGCCTGAATGATATACGTCCTGAGACTCAGCAAACCACAGCTCAGCTTTTTGAACTGAATGAATTAATTACGCCTGTCACCTCTGACAACAATGATGATTATCAATGGTCAGGAAAATTACTCAATTTTTGCGCCCAACTACAGGAACTTAAGAGTATCGCAGCATGAAAGATCGCTTGTCATCAGTAAAAAACATCAAGAACAAAGACTGCTGTATCGATGAAATGGAAGATCTATTAGACCAGATCGCCGATTTCAAAAACTTTATCAGTAAGCCGCATAAAGCATCTGACCCCCGCTATATTCAGGAATATAAATTATTCAAACAATATGTAAAATGGGTTAGCGAAGATCTGGTAAGCACTAGTTATATTTGTAATTCAAAACTACACTCTAAACATTAATTTAGTGAGACAGATATTATTGTTTAAATTATTTTACGAATTTTATATTTTAAGCGACTTGTTTTAAGTGCAGGATTTAATTTAGGCGTTTTAACAAGATTTTTACGTAACAGATTACTGCTTACATTCGATCTAGAATAAACTCCCACAAAATTCTCGTTAAGGTTATTACTCAACTGATAAACTGAGGAAAACTTACTGCTAATGTTTTGATTGCTAATACCCGCTGAATCAAGCAACTCTTCTTTACTCACAAAATTTCTAACTATAACGCCGTTTTTATGCAGATGCTTCAACATACATGAAAACCACTTACCGTTTGCATTTACCACTGAAACAGGTTCACCATCTTCCTCAGCAAACAAATCATCAATAATCATATCAAACTTATCACCTCGATATTTTTCTAGCCATGTAATAGCATCTGCCTCAATTATTTCTATTGATTTGTGTTTTAAATTAAAAAAACGACGTGCTACTGATATATGAACCGGGTTTAACTCAATACCCAATATTTCCTCAGGTGAAATAAAATAACGCAGCATATGTAAAACAGCCCCTCCCCCTACACCTAAAACCAGTACTCGTTTAATAGTATTTTCAGGATAAAAAAACGCAGGAATCATTAATAAATCCCAAACATGCCCAGTTATCACTTGTTTAGGATTGTATTGGCTATGAAAAACACCATCAGTATATAGGCGTTTGCTACTTCCGGCAGAACGCACTTCGTAACGAACACCGGAAACTTGTTTGCTCCAGATTAATGCCATGTAAAATTGAATACTTATTTAGAGGTAATATAAACTAAAGGAACACCGCGTTTTGACGGTTACATACAGAGAAAATATAAACTTTTCTCTGTATGTACGTACTGACGATATTAGTTAACTTTAGAAACCATATAATCAACAGCAGCATGCAACTCTTCTTCACTACACGCACCACAGGTTCCTTTTGCCATCATAGCTGTTCCCGGTATACCTTTTAATGCCGATAAATACAAAGCATCAATACCTTTATCAACTCGAGGTTTCCAGGCAGCAGCATCCCCTAACTTGGGCGCTCCAGCAGCACCTGAAGCATGACAGGATTGGCAGGATTTCCTGTATATCTGTTCACCACTCATGCTAACTTTAACTTCAGGTTCTACCACCTTTACCTCAGCTACAACTTTTTCAATTTCAACTTCAACTTCAGGTGCAACTTCCTTCTCCATTGCAACCGATGCAGACTCCACCGGTGGCGTTACCGTATTATTGATAACGGACTTCTCGACAGGTGATGTTTGCGTCTCCTGATTCGAGTCACAAGCAAGCACCAACAAAGTAATGATGGGTAAGATTAGAACTAATTTATTCATATAAAACTCCTGTTATTCAGCAACTGTTGATGCTTCCACACCAAACATATTTCGATAGAGTATACCGTAAACAATCATCATCATAGGTAATGTCCAGATCATCCCCAGGCCTAATGGAATCATTGATATAGATATTATTATTATCATAACTATAAACAAACCAAATACAGAGAACCAACGATGAGTAATAGCTTTACGAGAGGTTTCCATTGCTTGCCACGGACTCATGCCTTTTTCTACAACAAGTGGCATTGCCATATAGTAAGCAATCATCAAATAAATACCTGGAATGACTAGTAGTACAAGGCCAATAAATATCATTATGTACATAAGAATCATTGTGGCAAATAAGGGCAACATTTTTGAAAAGTTATTAAAAACCATGCTTGCACTAAAAGGTGCATCAACTGATCGTTTTATACCCATCATGACAATACCCATAATCATTGGCATAACAATCAGATTTGTACCCAATTGAGTCACAAGTTGCACTAGCACTATAACTCCTGGCTCTTCAGTAACAGCCATTAGGCTCGCCATAACAAGACCCAGCCCCATCATAACGGCAATAATCACTAAAACGTAATAAATGAAACTAAGAATAAATGGCCATTTGCTACCACTGGTTTTTTCCCAGGCCTCACTTAATACACTTCCAATTGAAAACTCATACTCACCACGAATCGCTTTTTCAACCGAGCCATAGTCTCCTGTAGATAAGTTTTCATTCACTAAATTTGATTCCGGTGCTTTATATGCATTGGACATACATCTCTCCATAGTATTTATTTTTCTTATAATCAAATCAATGTATAGCAGATTAACTTAAAATCAGCCACAAATTAATAGCCCGCAATTACCTAAATACCAATTTAACTTCGATTTAATTCTAATAAATGATTCAGAGCTAAACGCAACATTGAATCTGCCTGCGCTTTACCACTAACCCCCGTTTCATTAATTATCGCTTTCCAGTCATTCATATGCTGGACACTTAAACGGATTATTAATAACTCACTTTCACTTAGCTTATTCTTTATATCATCTGAAAATGGTCTCATAGCATTAATATATCGGCAGATCGCTGGCATGCAGGCATCATAGTTTCGATTATAGCGAGCATAAGACAACACATCTTCCAAATCAAATTCACTTAAATGATCTACTTCATCATATTTAGCAAGCACAGACAAATACTCTTTAATTTCAACAGACACACCTGACAATGGACCTTTTAACCAGAAAAAAATATTCTGCTTAAACTTTAACAGCAAGTCTTCTATTACTTTTTCACCATTTGATGTTAATGCTTTTGCTACGACAGCCGAATGAGATGCAGTTACATGATCGCGACTAAAACCCATACGTAACATGGACAGACCAGCACGATTCCAGAATTTAAGTAGCGAAAGAGTAGCTGAAAAACTACTACCTATCACATCCATTCCCAGATTTTTCTCTTTGATCAAAACCTGATCTAGCATATAACTGCCTAACCCCTGTCGCTGTATTTCCGGATGAATAGCAATACGCATAATTCTACTGTATTTTAACGTTGCCGCCAGTTCATAGCCTCCGTGAAAGCACAGAGTCTGCGCCAGTAAATGGCCTTTAGGTCGTCGCTCACCTCTATAAATTGCGCTAGACAATGACGAATCAAAACCACCTTCCTGGTTTATAACAGCAACACCTAGAACTTTCTCCTGATACTCAAGACTATAAATTCTAATTTTGTCATCATCTAATAAATATTTAAAATCAGAGGGACTGGTACGGTAATGAGCAAAAATCAATAATGAAAATAAAGCATTAATTTTTGCTTTATCATTTAGCAGAGCGACTCTATCAATTTCCAGTACCCTGCATGCTGATATATTTTTTGGTAACTCAGGTTTAGTATCGATCTTTACATTAAGAAACAAGATCTCTTCAATCCATTTTTCAAGTGGATCATTATTAGACCAACGAATAGGCTGGTGTAACTCAATTTTATCCCAGCCTGGTTTAACGTCATTAAGTAACTTATAAAATTTAAGTATGAAACCTCGTCCGGTTCCCTCATAACCATGAGTTGTTGTAGAAAATATAATTCGTTTATAAAAATTTAGTAGCTCTTGCAACATAGAAAGAGGTATTGCAGCCGCCTCATCAATAAACAAAACGTCAGCTTCGGGCTTGTTTTCTAAAAGAAGGTCAGGCGCAATAAACCGTATAGAAGCGTTATTAAATTTAAACTCACCTCTGCTCACTTTACCATTTGAGCACTGCGCATATAAATGCTCAAATAGCGGATTTGAAACTGTTAATTTTGGCGCACTTATCAATATTTTATAGTTATCCTGCTTCAATAATCGAGACGAAACAAAACCTAAAGCCGATGATTTCCCTCTACCCCGCCCTGAAGTTAGTACAGCACAATACTCTTCTCTGCTCTGCAATGATTCGACAATTAACTCAACAGATTCTTTCTGATCTGATGTTTTATATGGCGATATATTTTTTTCTTTTTCTACAGTGTCTTTTACTATTGAAATTTCATCTGGAATAGACTGACTATCTTTAAAATAATAAACAGCAGACTGATTACTTATTAAGTTATTTACACGACTTAAAAAAAGACTCTCATTAGCAAACCATTTTTTTTCTTCAGGTAGCAACAAAAGCAAACACCCTCCACCACAAAGCACGCCTGAAACAACGCCTAAAGCATCAGGATTAAATGATTCACGCACATCAAACACAACTAGATCATACTCTTCTCCAAGTTTTTCAGCTGATCGAGTTGCAATTAAAGCGCCTTCAATTACAGACGAAATAATCAGTTTCCTACTATAGGGCAGGTCATTTATAAAACATTCTAATTGCTCATCATCATCTAACACATGTATAACCACAGCTATTCGATGCTGCGATTTTTGCAACTCACTAATGTGCGCTTTCAGAAACGAAGTAATATTATTGAGCAATATGGATAAGCCTTAAAGATAATTAATATTTAATCAATTTTTTATCACCTGCAACTTAACTTAAAACCTTGTTATTACAGGCATTCTTACCTAGTATATAATAAATATGATAATTCAATTGTTTTTTAATTTAGATTTATAACTAAAATGAAGAATAAGGATATAAGTCCATGACAGATGCCAGTGTTACAGGTTCTTGCTTATGTGGTTCTGTTAAATATACTGTTAGCGGAAGAACTAAACGTTTTTATCACTGTCACTGCCAACGCTGTCGAAAAGCAACGGGAACGGGGCATGCCAGTAATTTATTAATTACGCCTGACACAAGCATCAACTGGTTACAGGGCGAAGAAAAACTTTCTCGCTATAAAGTCCCACAAGCAGAGAGGTTTTATAACTGTTTCTGCCAAAACTGTGGTAGCCCTATGCCACGTGTGGTACCTGAATTAAATGCCGTATTAATTCCAGCTGGTTCTCTTGATATGGAACCGCCTATTTCGCCTCAGGCTCATATTTTCTGGGATTCACGAGCAATGTGGTCATGTCAGGATGATTTACCCGTATTTTCTGAGTATCCCCAACCCCATAAAAACTAACCAGGAAAGCATCCGCAAAACTATAATGAATACTCTTTCTAAAATCACAATTTTTGTCATTGTTACATGTTTTTTATCACCCACGTTATCAGCCGGTCAGGCTGTAATTGAAAACGTAAAGGCTGAATGCAATCACAAACGATTATGCAAATTTGATGTCACAATTAGCCACGCAGATGAAGGCTGGACGCATTTTGCTAATGGCTGGCAGATTTTTACTACACAAGGCGAATTGCTTGGCCACCGAGCACTCGTTCATCCACACGTTAAAGAGCAACCTTTCACGCGCACAATGAGAAACATTAAAATCCCACCTTCGGTAGACACCGTTTTTCTCAGGGCAAATGACTCGCTACATGGGGCAAGCGATAGAAAGTACGTGCTTAAACTACATTTTTCAGAATATTAATCGATAGCACGTCTATTTACACCATCGTTTTATACAAAAGCATCACTCCACTTATCATCAGCAAAATGCTAATCACCTGATTGAATTTTTTCTGATCAAATTTTAC
>Ga0316206_1002378_pt1 | contig 12832 bp, 9 predicted proteins | sample 6monthpyrite_MG_FD_204942 | JGI IMG/M metagenome (GOLD analysis project Ga0316206, IMG submission 204942) | Microbial mat bacterial communities from mineral coupon in-situ incubated in ocean water Damariscotta River, Maine, United States -... | ecosystem: Environmental > Aquatic > Marine >...
CTCATCGACCCCGGGAATGTGTCTGCCGGTGCTGTGTGCATTACCGCTTGTAGCGGGAAGCCTTATACATCGACGCTAGTTCCCACCTGAACTTCTGGTTCAAGGTTCGTGAGATTTGCTACGGCAGTTGTGGCTGCACCCTACCAAACACCAGCCTCGCATTGCGGGGCTTTTTTTGTATTGAGATATGACGAAATCCGAGCCACTCAACCCAGCCATGCAAAGACGCTTTTTGCGTAAACATTTACGCCAACAACGTAATGCGCAGAACGAAAAAACTCAGGAACAACATGCATTCGCGCTTAACCAGCTTCTCAGTCAAAACCGTTTATTTAAACGCAGTAAACGCATCGCCGTTTATTTAGCTGCCGACGGTGAAATCGATCCGCAATATTTAGTACAGAGCGCATGGCTGGCGAATAAAAAAATTTACCTGCCGATTCTCGCGCCTTTTTCTAATCGCATTTACTTCGCACCCTATACCGTAAATAGCCGCATGAAACTCAATCGCTTTAACATTGCCGAACCTTATGTACACCCGAAACATTGGCTGAAGCCGCATCAGTTAGATTTGATTTTAATGCCCCTGGTGGGGTTTGATAAAACAGGCAACCGACTCGGCATGGGCGGCGGATTTTATGACCGCAGTTTAAGCTTTATACGTTTTAGAAAAAATGCTTTCAAACCCTACTTAATCGGCCTCGCACATGAATTACAGCAAGTCGACGAGCTATCAAGCCAATCACACGATGTACCACTACACATGATTGCCACTGAACAACAACTACATATTTGTAAATGAAATATTTTTTATTAAAAAGCATTTTAATTATTAGCGCATTACTGCCGTTAAAAGTAGTGCATTTTCTGGGTAAAATTATCGCCAAACTAACCTGGCTCACTAACAGCCGAATTCGTCGCATCGCAGAAAAAAACATTCAACTTTGTTTTCCTGAACTAAACCCGCAACAGCAAAATGAATGCGTGCAGAAAATTCTCAATGAAACGGGTAAAGTGATATTAGAAGCCGGCAAGATGTGGCAACTCGATGCCAATAAAACCTTAGCGCTGGTAAAAGAGCGTGAAGGTGAACATTTAATTAAGCAAGCACAAGCCTCAGGGCGCGGCGTTATTCTGGCCGTCCCCCACTATGGCTCATGGGAATTGGTGGGCTTATATTGTGCCAGGCATTATGCGATGACCTCCATGTACGCACCACAAGCCAACCCCATGGCCGATAACTTAATGCGCGAAGCTCGGCAGCGTACTGGCGCAAAACTGGTGCCCACAGATATCAATGGCATTCGCGCCATGAGTAAAGCCTTAAAACAAAACGAGCTGGTTGCTATTTTGCCCGATCAGTCACCTTATTCGAATGGCCTGTTCGTGCCGTTTTTTGGCCACCTTTGCTACACCATGACCCTGCTGCCCAAACTGGCAAAAAAAACCAATGCGGTGGTTTTATACACCTATGCGAAACGCCTCGATGACAGCAGTGGTTTTAAATTAATTTTTCGCGAAGCCTGTGAAGACTTAGCTAGTTTAGATTTAGAAACTGCGACCGCACAAATGAATCTGGATGTTGAAAAGCTGATTCGCGAAACACCTCATCAATATCAGTGGACCTACAAACGTTTTAAGCGTCGACCGGAGGGTGAAAAGTCTATTTATTAACATCACCATAATATTATTCTTTTCGTGAATGTTAAATCACCATGTTATGATAAAAAAGCGATTACAAATTTACACGCTTAATTTTACATACTTAATTCTACATGCTTATTTATATATGCTTAATTACAAAGGGATCTCAATGTCAGTCAGCGCACAACAAATACTGGATCAATGGCCGGATTTTTTTTCTTTAGTTGCCGGTAAAAAAAACAATCAGGCGGCTTTGCCAAGCTCCGTTGAAAACCCATTGGCCAACAGCATTATTTATGTAAGCGACAACAAGCTCATTTCACAAATTAATTCTAGCGCGGTTAGCATTGCTGTCATCGCTGAAAAAAATAGTCAAAAATTAGATTTAAGCGAACTCAACGCTGACATTACATTTTTATCAACGGCTAATCCTAAAATGGCCATGTCGCTAGTGAACCAGCATTTTTTTGCGATTAAAGATAATCGACTGCAACTCGGTGATGCAGACATTCACCCCAGCGCCACGATTGCAACTAGCGTCAGCATTGGTAAAAATACCGTCATCGGCCCCAACGTGGTGATTTACGATGATGTCGTCATTGGCGAAAATTGCTTTATTGGCGCTCAAACCGTTATTGAAGCCCATTGCGAAATAGGTGATGCCTGCCACGTTCACGCGATGGTATTTATTGCACACCACACACAAATGGGGAACCACTGCGAAGTGCACCCGCAAAGTGCTGTGGGCACCGAAGGTTATGGTTATGCCACAGATGATCAAGGCGACCACCATCGCATTCCGCATTATGGCCGAGTCATTTTAGACGATCATGTTCACATCGGTGCAAGTGTCAATATCGACCGTGGCACCTTTGATAACACGCATATTGGTCGGCACACAAAAATTGACAATCACTGCCATCTCGCACACAACACCATCATTGGCGAACAGTGTTTTGTAACCGCTGGCTTTATCACCGCCGGTTCAACGACCATTGGCAACCGCTGTTCATTTGGCGGACGCTCGTCAATCAACGGCCACATTACCATCTGTGATGGGGTGTTAGTAGGCGGCGCCAGTACCGTCAGAAATAGCATAAAAGATGCGGGAGCTTATATGGGCGACCCACTGATGACAATGAAAGACGGCCTGCGAGCTTACGCCACTTTTCCGCATATTACGGAAATGAGAAAAACCCTGAACAGTGTTAAAAAGTCGCTTGAAGAAAAAGAAGAGGAGTAGCGTAATAGTAACAACGGCTTTCGGCATTAAAACCGGCTCGAAACACCCTGAAGCGGTCGTTAACCGTTTTATTTAATTGATGTTCTGTGCCCCGGTTAAGGAACATCTCCCTCGGGGAAAGACCGCCGCCCACTTCCAATAGGTATGGGCGCTCTGTCCCCTTATTGAGACCACCAAGAGTTTAGCGGAGTCGTTTATCGCTCTGCCAAAAGAGTTGTGCGGGGTCGTTCATCGCATTGCCCATCTGATCGGAATTACTACATGGGACAGGGCGCTAAAAAGCAGCGGACTGTCCCTGATGGATATGTGCCATAACAGGGCGCATTTTTACCAGTAAATTAAACTGAAATACGACCGCTTATGGCTAGTTTGAGTCATTGCCTACCGTCAAAGTATATCGGAGCTAATACATTTTATTCACGTTAAATCTATTGCTTTCAATTTACCTGACTTAACTCTCACTGCAATTTCAACAAATCAATCAACCGCTGGTCCTAAAAACATTTTATAGGCTTCATTGGCGCTTTCATCCCACCAGTTATAACCCAGTTCATCTAAAAATGTTTTAATGTCTTTACGCTCACCCACAGGCACCTGTAAGCCCACCAATACCCGGCCAAACGCTGCTCCGTGATTACGATAATGAAACAGACTTATATTCCAGCGCTTACCAATGCAGGCCAGAAAATCCAGCAGCGCACCTGGACGTTCGGGAAACTGAAAACGATACAACACTTCGTTTTCAATTTTATTCGCATGCCCACCGACCATATGGCGCACATGTAATTTTGCCATTTCGTTATCGCTCATACTGAGAACCGGGTAACCCTTATCGGTTAATTTTTTCACCAGATCATCCAGCTCGGTTAAGCCATCTGCCAGTTGAATACCCGCAAACACATGCGCATTGGTACTATCGGAATAACGATAATTAAATTCAGTAATGCCTTTTTTACCAATCACGCGGCAAAACCGCAAAAAGCTACCTGACTCTTCTGGGATAGTTACGCCAATTAAACCTTCTCGATGTTCGCCTAATTCAGCTCGCTCAGAGACATGCCGTAAGCGATCGAAGTTCATGTTCGCACCACTGTTTATCGCAATTAGCGTTTGCTTGCTAACCTTATTCTCTTCGACATATTTTTTAATGCCGGCCACTGCAAGCGCACCGGCGGGTTCCATTATCGAGCGCGTATCATCAAATATATCTTTAATGGCGGCGCAAATTTCATCGGTATTCACCGTAATGACCTCGTCCACTACCTGTCTCGCGACTCGCCAGGTTTCCCTGCCCATTTGTTTGACCGCTACGCCATCAGCAAATAATCCGACCTGGTTTAATATAACCCGCCGATTTTTTTCTAATGCGGCTGCAAAACAGGCTGAGTCTGCCGCCTCCACACCAATCACTCTAACTTCAGGCCGTAAATATTTTATAAAAGTTGCCATGCCCGCAATCAAGCCACCGCCGCCCACGGGGATAAAAATCGCATCGATATCATCGGTGTACTGACGCAGAATTTCCACCGCCACCGTACCCTGCCCGGCAATGACATCCGGGTCATCATAGGGGTGAATATAGGCCAAGCCTTCTTTATCACATAATTCATTGGCATAAACCGATGCCTCATCAAAGGTATCACCAACCAGCACCGCTTTTGCACCATAGGAGCGAACCGCGTCAACTTTGATCTTAGGGGTGGTTTTAGGCATCACGATGATAGCTTTTACACCCAGCTTACTGGCTGCTAGAGCCAGGCCTTGCGCATGATTTCCTGCCGATGCCGCCACTACGCCCTTTAACTCGGCTTTACGACTCAGCTGATAAAGCTTGTTATACGCGCCACGCAATTTAAATGAGAATACCGGTTGCAGGTCTTCCCTCTTTAGCAACACCTGATTATCCAACCGCAGGCTTAAACGTCGCGCATTATCCAGCGGCGATTCAATCGCTACATCATAAACGCGCGCACTAAGAATTTTTTCAATGTATTTTTGAGTCATTATTTTTGAGTCACGGGGCCTAAAAGGTTAGAATTAACTGTTCCGGTTAATGTGACAGAATACTATGTAGGCCATCGAAAAGAAATGGCCTAACGAAAATACAAAGCAACACAACAGGTAATAAAGATGACCCAAGACGAAATGAAACGCAAAGCAGCTGAGGCCGCTTTACAATATGTTGTAGAAGATGAAATTATTGGTGTGGGCACGGGCTCAACGGTAAACCATTTTATTGATTGCCTGGCTGAAATTAAAGGCAAAATTAAAGGTGCCGTTTCCAGCTCTGAAGCCTCTACAAAATTAATGGAAGAACGCGGCATTAAGGTCTTCGATTTAAACAATGTGGATTACATTCCGGTTTATGTTGATGGCGCAGATGAATCCAACCACGGCTTGTCATTAATCAAAGGTGGCGGCGGGGCACTCACACGTGAAAAAATTATTGCCGGTGCTAGCAAAAAGTTTATCTGTATAGCCGATGAAAGCAAATTAGTTGATGTCATGGGGCAGTTCCCTCTGCCAGTTGAAGTTATTCCGATGGCACGCAGTTATATTGCTCGTAAGCTAGTTGCATTAGGTGGTCGCCCGGTTTGGCGCGAAAGTTTTGTTACCGATAACGGCAATATCATTTTAGATGTTCACGACATGGATATTATGGAACCCATTAAAATGGAAGATGAAATTAACAGCTGGGCGGGTGTTGTCACTTGCGGCTTGTTTGCACGCAAGGGTGCGGATGTTTTAATTTTGGGAACAGCGGATGGCGCTAAGACGGTAATGCCAAAATAGTGGCGTTACAAGAATCTAAAACAAATCGATTATATTTCAAAATAGCACTAGAGTTAATCTGACAATATTGACAGTAGGTAAGGGTCTCAAAACAGCCTGAAGCGGAAGCTCATTTTATTGCTAATCTCGATGCTCAGTTGCCCTGTTAAGGAACATGACCTTTCCCCGAGGGATATGTACCATAACAGGGCGCATTTTTACCAGCAAATTAAACTGAAGAACGTCCGCTTCTGGCCAGTTTGAGTCATTGTCTACTGTCAGGGTATATTTAAGCTAAAACACTACTCTGTCAGATAAAGCCTGAACTAATACAACTAAGGAGAATTTAAAATACTTAATTTATCACTAAAGTTCATTTCATAAAAAACTCAGTAACGCCATCACAACAACACTCGCTCAATCCCACCATTCTTAACTTTCTGATAATAATTTTTCTGCCAGCTATCACCTAACTTATATTTTGCCAATTCCACCAAAATATAAGCGACCTCCATATTCGTGTCGCCCCGATAACGCTCCAATCCTTGCTGGCATGCCGGGCAAGAGGTCAGCATTTTTACATTATTATTTAAGGCTTTTTCATGGCCGCTAAGTTTTTTAATATCCGACCGTAATTCTTCCAGTTTTCTGTGCTTAACCTGCGCGGCTATATCAGGTCTCGCCACCGCAAAAGTCCCCGCCTCACCGCAGCAGCGATCCGACAGTGCTACGTCTTTACCCATTAATGTGGTTGCCACATCGGTACCATTATGATGTTTCATCGGAGTATGGCAGGGTTCATGATATAAATATTTCGTACCCCCTACGCCATCCATGGTGACACCTTTTTCCATTAAGTATTCGTGTATATCCATTAAACGACAGCCGGGAAATATTTGTTCAAATTGATATTTTAATAACTGATCGATACAGGTTCCGCAAGACATCACGACGGTTTTAATATCTAAATAGTTTAAGGTATTTGCCATGCGGTGAAATAGCACCCGATTGCTTGTGGTAATTTGTTTGCCTTTTTCGATATCACCCGATGATGTTTGCGGATAACCACAACATAAATACCCCGGCGGTAATACCGTTTGAATACCTAGCTCATACAACCAGGCTAATGTTGCCACACCTATCTGACTAAATAATCTTTCTGAACCACAACCGGGAAAATAAAATACCGCTTCACTATTAATATCGGTTTTCTTTGGGTCACGCAAAATGGGAATGGTTTTATCATCTTCAATACCCAACACAGAACGCATTGTGCCGGTGGGTACATTTGCTGGCATCGGCTTACTAAAAAACTGTATAACCTGCTCTTTTATAATGGGTGAACCGGTGGTGGATTTGGGACGTGTTTTTTTATTTTCACCATTCGTTTTAGGCAGCAGCCCGGGGATCATTTTTAATGAGTTATGCATTAACCGCTGCCCGAGATAACCCGCCTGAATTAAACCTGCACGCATGGTTTTTATTTGCCCAGGAGATGTCATATTTAAATAGGCCATCGACATTTTTGTGGCTATATTTTCCCGACGTTTTCCCTGTTTTTTCAGGATATGACGCATTTTAATTGTCACATCACCAAAATCAATATTCACCGGACACGGTGCTAAACAACGATGACAAACTGTACAATGATCCGCAATATCATTCATCTCATCAAAGTGCCTGATCGACACACCGCGACGAGTTTGTTCTTCGTATAAAAACGCTTCGGTAATTAACCCACTGGCTAAAATTTTATTTCTTGGCGAGTACAATAAATTAGCAGACGGTACGTGAGTTGAACAATCCGGTTTACATTTTCCGCAACGCAAGCAATGTGAAATCGAGTCATTCAATTCACCCAGCTCACTTTCTTCTAAAATTAACGCTTCCTGTTTTAATAAGCGAAGTGATGGCGTGTATGCTGATTCCAGGCCACCAGTATGGCGCTGCAACTTGCCTTTATTAAAAATATCCTGCGGATCGACTTGCTGCTTGTAGCTTTCAAATTCATCAATCACTGCGTCATCAAGATATTGCATTTTTGTAATGCCAATACCATGCTCACCGGAAATAACCCCATCCAATTTACACGCGAGCGCCATCACCTGATCAACGACCCGCTCTGCTTCCTGCATCATATTATAATCATTGGAGTTAACCGGAATATTGGTGTGCACATTACCATCACCGGCATGCATGTGGAGTGCTACAAAAATTCGACTAGACAAAATCTCACTGTGAATCTCATCAAACCGTGCATGTATATAACTTAACTCGTGCCCACTGAATAAACCTTTTAACGGCGCTTCAACTTCGATTTTATAGGAGATCCGAACATCCGCATTTAGCACCGACTCAATTACACTTAAATTTTCTTGATATGCATTTGAACTAAGCTCATCTTCCTGCAGGTAGTCTTTTAATGATTGAATATTACCTGAAAAATTATCGCGCAGTGCTGTCCAGCGCTGTTTGGCTTTTTCGATTATTTCAATGGCGGAAGCAAAACGCGGCGACAAAAATTGTGACGACTCAGATGCCTCACTTAACGCCGCCTGCTGAGTGCCGATATAACCTGATAATGCATCAAGCATCGCCAGTTTATTGCTGATTGACTGCTGCACATTAATGGTTTCAGTACCGCGGGTGTAATCACCTAAGCGATCTAACGGAATCACCACATCTTCGTTAATTTTGAAGGCATTAGTGTGCGCAGCAATGGCCGCTGTGCGACTGCGCTCTGCCCAGAAACTTTTACGCGCTTCAGCACTTACCGCAATAAACCCTTCTGCATCGCGCGCATTGGCTAATCGCACAACCTGCGCCGCGGCTTCGCTAACTGCGGTTTCATCTTCGCCTACAATATCCGCCACCAGCAACATTTTTGGCAATGTGCCACGGGCGGCTTTCGGGCTGTAATCCACTGCTCGAATATAACGGTCATCTAAATGCTCTAAACCGGAGAGCAACACTTGCGGATTGCTATCCAAATAATCTTTTATTTCAACAATAGCCGGCACTGCACGTTGTAAATCCTGGCCGTAAAATTCCAATGCTACGGTACGCGCCTGTTGCGGCATCGTATGCAGTAAAAAATAGGCCGAGGTAATGATGCCATCACAGCCTTCTTTTTGAACACCGGGCAAGCCGCCTAAAAATTTATCGGTAACATCTTTACCCAGACCTTCTTTGCGTAATGACGCACCTTTAAATTCGAGTATGTCTGGGTCACCCATCAGCAATTGGGTTTTTGAATCATAACGGCTGATTCTAAATTTCACTTCCGACTGCTGATGAATTTTGCCCAGATTGTGATTCAGGCGTTCCACATCCAGCCAGTTACCATCCGCGGTAACCATTCTCCACGACACTAAATTATCTAATGTCGTGCCCCACATCACGGCTTTTTTACCGCCGGCATTCATCGCGATATTGCCACCAATAGTAGACGCGTCCTGTGATGTTGGGTCTACTGCAAAAACATGGCCGTGCCGCTCAGCCAGATCGGATACTCTGCGCGTCACCACGCCTGCTTCGGCTCGTACTACCGGCACTGGCTCATCGACGCCGCCGATTTGTTTTTTCTCCAGCGTACCGACTGCCTGTAACTTTTCGGTGTTTATAACGGCGGTGTTTTCGTATAGCGGCACTGCCCCGCCGGTGTAACCTGTGCCTCCTCCTCTGGCAATTAAACTTAAACCCAGCTCAATGCAACGCTTAACCAGTTGAGGCACTTCATCTTCGGTATCGGGGGTGAGCACGACAAAGGGAAACTCTACGCGCCAGTCGGTCGCATCGGTGACATGACTCACCCTGGCTAGACCGCTGAAATCCACATTATCTTTACTGGTGATTTTAGACAATGATTTTGAGACCCTGTTGCGTAATTCATTTTGGGTCGTAAACCAGTCGGCAAACGTTTTTACTGCTCCACGTGCCGCTACCGCCAACTCCACGGCCTTCTGGTTACCATTGGCGCGTAGATCTATTTGCTCGATACGATGGTTTAATGCGCTAATCAGTTGTTTACGACGCCGCTGATTTTCGAGCAAATCATCCTGCAAAAACGGATTACGCTGCACCACCCACATATCACCCAGCACCTCGAATAACATACGTGCGGAGTGTCCGGTACGACGCTCGCCCCTTAACTCATTAATTAACTTCCATATCGGCTCACCCAGAAATCGAATGATAATTTCACGATCAGAGAACGAGGTGTAGTTATAGGGTATTTCACGAATTCGGGGGTTAGAACTCATTCAGGTAGGGCTGCCAGATGATTTATTATTGGATGAAGATATTAACATAAAAGATAAGGGATAGTCCTAAGTCCTAAGTCGTAAGTCGTAAGTCATAAGTCAAAAGTCAAAAGCAAACAATGCCCACCTGATCGCTAGTGAATGTTCTGATTCTTTGAGCTGTTCAGCCTGATTCAGGGCTTAGCCGCTCAGGTTTAGTTGTTTTTTTGACTTACGACTTATGACTTACGACTTACGACTTACGACTTATAACTATTTTTCTGCGCAAAAAAAAACAGAGCCTAAGCCCTGTTTTTTTTCAAGCTATAATCGAGTGATCGATTAGAACTTGTGACGGATACCAACAGTGATATCCTGGTCATCAGCACCTTCATCACTTGCATTGTCGCCATAACCAACATATGTGTTAGTACGCTTGCTTAGCTTGTGATTGTACATAACGGCATAACCGATATCATCAGTGTCGTTGTCACCTAAAGTAACCGCAACATTACCAGAATCAGTCACTTTCCAGTTCATTGAAGCAAAGATAACATCGCTACCAACAACATCTTCTACTGACTCATACTGTAAACCTAAAGTAATCGCGCCCATCTTGAAGCTACCACCAACTTTAACTGCTGCTTCTGATTCGCCAGTAGTTACACCACCAACAATTTCCTGAACGTCTAAATAATCAATATAAGCAATTACTGTTTTAGTCTTATAGTGAACACCTAAACCTAAAGTTTCGTCATCCTGGCCTGAGAAAGTGTAGTTAAATACAACATTCATACCACCCATCTTTGGAGAAGTATACTGCAATGTATTTGTACTACGACCACCGTTCTGGCCTGCTCCACCGTGTAGACCTGACTGCATGCCCATGAAACCACGGCCTTCTAATGCAGTACGGTACATTGGGTCAATTTTGCCACCCATCTGCTTGTAGTTATTAGACATGGTACCAAACTTAAATGTACCCATTGCGCCTTTTAAACCAACCCACTGATCACGGTCTAACACTGAGTTATTACCATCTGATGCTCTATTACGCTCATCTGGCTCTACTTGAAATTCTACTTTGAAGATAGCGCTCATACCGCCGCCTAAATCTTCTTTACCCTTTACACCAATAGAAGAAGTTCTGCTGTTCATTGAAATATTATCAGCTGAATCAAAAGAATCAATACTCAGGTGAACATTACCATAAACGGTAGCGTCAGCTTGAGCGGCTAAAGGTGAAACTAATGTTGCTGCTACTGCAGCTACTAGGAAACGTTTTTTCATTATGCAAGACTCCTGCATTTGTAGTTTATTGTCATAGCTATAACTTTCTGTATGGTCAAACAAAAAATCAAGTGTATTTATATACATTTAGGGAACTTAGTCAACCCTTTTTAATACAAATGATTGAATAGTTCACTATAAATGCAGTGTTTAAATGTTTTCGTAAAAAACATTTTTAAAAAAAACATTATCTTTTAATTTTATTTTTTAGAAATGCGAATAAAACTTCTGATCAAAATTTAAACAAAGCAAATCGTTTTTTCACTATTTTCTTACCTAATTATACTTCCCATCCACACCATTAATCATTCTCCAAACAAATAACTTAGCCTTATGTAGCCTTATTCACTGAACACATCCTGGCTTTTATTTTTTCGAAGTTCGACAGTTTTTTGCTATTTTAATGTTAATTTACTTAATTTTACCGACAATGTAATTACATATTAAAATTCTAATTTAGCCTGTTAATCATTACGACAATAATCCAGCCAATCCCCTCACATCCAACTACTGCGAACCTACACCCCAAAAAACTCATCCAAAATAAAGCACAACATTCTCAACCGAAAACACGACACTCACACAAACGCTTTATTTTTATATTTTATTTTACTTCGTAAACCATTCTATTATTTTTTAAAAAATTGCTAACTAACTTTCTATTTAACAAAACGATCAATGATTGTAATTGCGTAAATCGCAGGCATAAAAAAACCGGTCATTGACCGGTTTTTTTGTCATTAAATTTAATTCGCTTAAATAATATAAGCCAATAAAAAATTAACGTTTTGAGAACTGTGTCGCACGACGTGCTTTACGCAGACCCACTTTCTTACGTTCAACTTCACGAGCATCACGTGTAACAAAGCCTGCTTTACGCAGTGCTGGACGCATACTTTCGTCATACTTCATTAATGCACGCGTAATACCGTGACGAATTGCACCTGACTGACCGGTACCACCGCCGCCTTTAACGGTAATATTAAAGTCAAATTTACCATCCATCTCAACGATACCTAATGGTTGTTTAACCACCATAATCGCTGTTTGACGAGCAAAGTATCTTTCAATGGGTAAACCATTGACTTTAATTTCACCACTGCCTGCAGTCATGAATACTCGAGCGCTTGATGTTTTGCGTCGACCGGTTGCGTAATATTGCGTTTCTGCCATGAGATTTCTCTACTTTATACGTCCAGCACTTGTGGCTGCTGGGCGGTGTGTTGATGATCTGGGCCAGCGTAAACTTTCAGTTTACGATACATTGCGCGTCCCAGTGGATTCTTAGGTAACATACCTTTAACCGCTTTTTCGATAACCATTTCTGGCTTCTTATCGATCAGCTTCTCAAATGAAATTTCTTTAATACCTCCGGGAAAACCCGTGTGGCGATAGTACATCTTATCTTTTGACTTGTTGCCTGTTACTTTAACTTTTTCTGCATTGATAACTACGATGTAGTCACCTGTGTCAACGTGTGGCGTGTACTCAGGCTTATGCTTGCCACGCAGGCGACGAGCAATTTCAGTCGCCATACGACCCAGAGTTTTACCGTCCGCGTCTACCACGTACCAGTCACGCTTAACCGTTTCGGGCTTGGCACTGAATGTTTTCATGTTGTTCAATCCTAAAATGTTCGTAC
>Ga0316206_1002379_pt1 | contig 12827 bp, 13 predicted proteins | sample 6monthpyrite_MG_FD_204942 | JGI IMG/M metagenome (GOLD analysis project Ga0316206, IMG submission 204942) | Microbial mat bacterial communities from mineral coupon in-situ incubated in ocean water Damariscotta River, Maine, United States -... | ecosystem: Environmental > Aquatic > Marine >...
CACCCATACTAAGATAGCCATAAAAACAAAGACTTAGCTGGAACCTCGTTTTTTTGTAATTCTGGGTGTAAGGCTTCACGGCGCTTCGCCCTTCCCACAATTCCTCGCGGACTTGCAGCTGCCTTCGGCTTGTAGTTATACTGTCTATAAAATATAAACAGGTGAATCTCCTACAGAGGACTTTCACCTCATTAGTTCACGCCCATGCTGGGCGTACCAAGTAAATAAACCGGAAATTATTTCAGCGGGCTTAAAAAGTCCACTAAAATAACCGCTGGTTATTAAAACGTAATGTGTAAAATAATCTAATATCATATATGATAAATACGTAAATAATATTCCACAATGCATAAACTCTCATTATTTAAAGCTGCATCAATTCTGATATTGATAACATTAATCAATAGCTGCGCACTTACCAGTTTTCAAACTCAAAAATTAATTATGACATCGCAGGTGGTTCCTTTGTCAATCAACGCACAATCCCTACCAATAATTGTTTTAGCGCGCCCATTCGCATATTCTCAGGCATTAATTAATTACACGGTAAACGATAATGACAATATAGTGGGTGTCATAACAAACAATAGTTATATGCAATGGGAAACGAAGACTGGTAACGTAACTTTAATTTTAAAGCCAGGTGTTACTACCAGGTGTTATACCAATGATGACGAATGTCTTAATGCAAATGTGGACTTGGCAAGTATAAAAACAACCCAGCCTGTAACAAAAATCACTTTCAATGCAATTGCTGGCAATACCTACTACTTAACTCTTATACCTCAATGGCACTTTTTTACAGATACTCCTGGCAAAGTGGATATAACTGCATCGGATAGTATAGACTTAACGAAACTAAAGCCACCCGTTATTATAATTAGATAATTTTTACTTTTAACAGCACTTAACAAGGTACGCAGCGTTAATAATGGGGCCAGGCCTTTGATTTATGATGCCTTAAGAGTTAATCGCAAAAATATAAATATAACAAAATAAATAACAGGACACCCAACTTAAGAACCTTTTTAAAACAAAGACTTAGAAACTCACCGAGACACCCATATTAAGAATGAATCAGGAGATAATGTGCAACTCTTTATAGGATGGTTACTTATTATTTTTCCAGGAATTTTATTTGCTGGTCAAATAATTTCATCAGTTAATTTTTCTCTTGCACAAAAGCTAGGTCTGCAAGAGGATCCTGAGAAGACAGATCCTTTACTACAAAGAGCAGAGAAATATACTGCTTACTGGGATCTAGTGACATTGGGATGGTTACCTCTATCTGGCATTTTAATGGTAATCAACAACTCAGCTTGGCCACTGCTTACTTTCTTTAGTGGTGCAATATATTTAGACGCTGCTGGTCGAGAAGCAGCAAAAATTTTAAGTTTTAAACATGAAGGCATTAGAATAGGAGCGATCAAGCAACAGCGTATCTTTTTTACAACATATATTATTATGGCGGCCCTAGCAATCGTAGTCCTTGCCTATTCACTTACGAAAATATGTAATGAATTATAACCAAGAAATATCATTTAACAAGGCGCTGCAGCCGACCAGTCAATACGCCGCGCCGCTTCGCTCTGCTCTGTATTGCCGGTCAGCTGAGCTCAAGCGTTATGCATAAAAAAACTGAATAGTGCAAGTAATTACCGAAACTTCACGATTAAAGTTGGTTGAAGTGACCAAAGCTGACTGTGACCTGATATTCAAGTTGACAGGGAATGAAAAGGTGATGAAGTATTTCCCAAGTGTGCTTAGTTACGACGAAACTCGGGAAATGATTCAAAAGATTCTCAACCAGTATGCTGATTACGGTTATTGTTTTTGGAATGTTTGGCTTAAACCTGATGACCAATTCGTTGGAATAGCGGGGCTTCTTCATCGAGATATCGATAATGTACCGGAAGCGGAGATATCATATCGGATACTGCCGGAACACTGGAACAAAGGCTATGGTACCGAAGCCGCGAAAGCCTGTAAAAAGTATGCTGAAATTGAACTAGGAAAAAATAGGCTCATCTCTTTGATCCATCCGCAAAACGATGCCTCTATCCGTGTAGCAAGTAAGCTTGGAGCCGAGAAGTCTAGATCAATCGTTTTTATGGGGGAGAAACACGATGTTTACGTTTATTAACGCAAAAGAATCGCATAACAAGCGGGTCAAAAACGCCCGCAAGAAGCGCGCGCCGTTTACCCTAGTCGTTATGCAGTAAAAAAACTGGAAGCACTATGAATTTTTATGATGACCCTGAGAATGTAAAAACATACATTCAGATGTGCGAAGGCTATGATGGTATTAATATCTATCAATTATTAAGCAAGCACCTCCCGGCGAAATCCACCTTGCTTGAGTTAGGGTCTGGTGCCGGATTGGATATTGAATATTTAAAGAAAAAATATTCAGTTACAGGATCAGATCTATCTGATGAGTTTTTGAAAATATGCAAAGAAAAACATCCAGATATTACTTTTTTAAAACTAAATGCACTGAAGTTAGAAGTTGATAAGAAATACAACTGCATCTATTCAAACAAAGTACTTCATCATCTCACTGAAAAAGAGTTGAAACAGTCACTTAATCAGCAGATGAAAATATTAATTGCTAACGGGCTTATCGCACATTCGTTCTGGCTGGGTGAAGAAAATCAAGAGATGAATGGCTTGTTGTTTACTTACTATAAAAAAGATCATCTACTGAGCATTATTTCCGAGACATTTGAAGTATTGTCCACACTAAGTTATAAAGAGCTTGAAGAAGATGACTCTTTATTTGTTATTGCCAAACTTAAAGGTAACTAAGCATGTGGCAAGTTGGGGTCGGACCAAGCTAATCCATTGATAATCTTTGATTAACACTCAATAACAAGCCATTATTTAGCCTTAAACACATCTTTTCATAGCCAAAATGATACTTTAACAACTTACCGAAACACCCATACTAAGATAGCAAAATAATAACAGGACACCCAACTTAAGGTCCTATTAAAGCAAAGACTTAAATAGAAGCTCGTTTTTTTGTAATTCCGGATGTCCGGTTTATTGATAAACCCAGGATTATCTATCCAGTATAATTGCATCCGAAGGGCCGATATCAATCATCGGTTGTTCGAGGTAAATTTGGCCGCTATTAAGTGTGCTAAAGTTTTCTGAACATTGGGATTCGATTGACTCTTTAAGGGCCTGGCATGCTAAGTGAGTGCCGCCATTGTTCATGCACTTATTGTAAAGGTTTTGTGCAAGTAAGTAGCAATCCTCTTCAGTAGGCAGGTTAAGAGTTTCTCCACAGTTGTTGCCATCGTACCAGAATTCAGCCGTCAACGATTTTAATGCATCATTTGATTCCGCACTGTCGTTGCTTGCATCCCAATAGATAGTTCCATTTTCTTTAGCCTCTGTAGTGCAGCTATTGTTAAATTCCAGTAGTGCAATACGCGTAGCAAACGTAGCCGCTCCACTCGATGTAAATGAGAGCTCATCTAAACCAGAGCCAGATTCAAGGTTTATAATGGCTGCAACATTTTCATTCCAGGCTTTAAACATTAGCTCAAGATCAAAACTATATTCACCGGTAATTGAATTATAACTACCGGGCTGAATGCTTGTATCGAACTCGACCATATGATGCTCTTTATCCAACCATACTTCTAGCGCCTTAAATCCCAGTGCGGCTGTTGAGAACTGGTTATTGCCTGTGCCAGTTATGGTTTCTGGATATGTTTGATCGATGAGTTGCAGTTCCCCTGTGCAATTAGACAGGCAAAGCGGTGATGGCGCGCTCCAGTTGTAAGTCGGATATTGAAAATCACTTGAAGATGAGGAAAACAGGCTAGTCTTGGCAGCAATCACCACATAGTTAACTTCAATGTCATAGTTGGCGTTATTGAAGAATAAACCCAGAATTCCACACTCGAGTGAATCACAGTCAACTTGAAGCTCAACACTGATATCAAAGCTAATATCGTTCGCTGATTGAGTAACATCGCCAACCGCAATCTTTAGGTGTTCAAGTTTTTTTGCCTTTTTAGTTGCAACAACATCAAAGCCAGCCAATATCACTTCATAGTTGAGGTTATTTCCCGCATCAGAAAAGTCACTGATGGGTATGTTAACGGTAATAGGTGTTGGCAGCATAGTTACACCTTCCGTACCTTCTAGCGCAAACGTTCTAGCGCCTTCCTTAAAATAGATATCATTACTGCCTACAAAGGTATGAAAAGACTTGAAGCTGGCGGTGTCACTGCCAGAGCCAGATGCTGCACCATGCGTTACTGTAGCAGAGCAGTTAGCGTTTTCATCTACGTTTAAATTTGTTGTTGAGGTATTGCAGTTACCGTCTGTGCTAACCATATCGGCTAAACGATTAAGGCGATGGTTGTATTCCCAGCTATGATGAAAACCTCGCCAGATAACACCACCAGGGCTTGCGTAATTTATGCTGTTTGGAAGTGATATTGAACCATCAAGAATGCCATCCCATTGCTTTTGTTGTTCAGTGGTTCCCTCTTCTTCAACCCATTCAGTGATGACCTCCTCTATTGGTTGCGAACTTCCCGAATCACCTTCCTCATAGGGTGCGGCAGCCTGTGTGGCAGCGGAGAAAAGTAGTGAGCATAATGTCAGAAGCAGTATGGTAGTTACTAAACGTAGTTGAAGTATGATAGATATTGTTTTAAATACTGGCGATATAAACATAATATTAATCCTTTAAATTGCAACACGTGATATTTATAGTGTGAAAATCCCTCAATACAGTTATTAGAACCTTTGTGTATGGTTGATTATAAAAAGCGTGAGACAATGATTTCACAACATCCTGGTTTAATAAAAAAACCATGTCGTAAAATATTAATATTGAATTTGTAATTAATATATAAGCAAAACCTATAAATCTATGTCAGTAAATAGGTTTATATACTTTAAGGATTTCGGTATATCTGGGTCAGGATTGTTCTTATAGATAATATCAAGATATTTGGGGACAGAGTCAATGCCAGTAAGTTAAGAGTTAAGTCTTTGATATGGATAAAAAATAGTCCCATTTTTGTTATGCCTCCCCTTAGAAAAACAGGAGTATAGATATGGGTATAATGATTGCCGATTATAAATAAAATTAATCTGAATCTCCCCAAGCTTAACGGACACTTTTAAACAGAGACTCAGGTCTCTCAAAGGAGCGCCCCAATGAGCAGTAACCGAAAACTCTATACACGCATACAAAAGAGTTTAAGCTAGAAGCGCTACGCTTGATGGAAGAATCTAACAAACCAGCAAGTGCAATGCAATGAAATTAGGTATCCGGCGCAACCAACTCTACAAGTGGAAAGAGCATCGACCACTTACTAATAACATTAACAATAAACATGAAACAATAAACATGAAACAAACGTATAAAATTTTATTACTACTTGAAGTGTTATTATGTTTTGGCCCAGTTACTCTGTTTTTATTTCAAGGAATATTAATTGTTATTGTCTTCGCCATTAAAGCAATTTTGGATGGTCAGTCAGATTATTTTTTCATAACATCAATGCTAAGGATTTTAGGAGGCGCATTCGGATTGACCGGCATTATTCATTTAACAAGAATAATTATTCTAAAAAGAATTAATAACATTAAGCGCTGTAGAATTTTATTTTTTATACTTTGCGGCATTTTTGCCATAGCTCAGCCTATATTTAACGGGTTATATAATGGGGCTGATTTTAATTTAAATAAGGATGTTCCGTTACTTTTAATGCTTACACTACCTTTGATCTCTACATTTCATCTTATTTATTTAGGGCGTAAATATTTATTTTTAAAACCGAGTATAAGGTAATTTTAAGAAAATGGATGGTTAAAAAAGAGCGGGGGAGTCCTTTCCATGCCACATTTATTTAATAAATGAGCCTATTTCGTAGACCAAATATTAAACAATTTTCAGGCTGAGTAACCCTGACCAGTAACCCGGGCCAGTAACACGGGCCAGTAACACGGCCAGAGAATAATTAATTCTAATATTAGCAAAAATTAGTCTCTCGCCCGCATTATTCTGGCCCGCATGATTGGCTCGCAATTTTGCACTCGGGCATTCCAGCCGCTCCAAGGCTTCACGGCGCTTCGCCCTTCCCACAATTTTTTGCGGACTTGCAGTTGCCGTCGGCAAGTAGTTATACTGCCTATAAAACATAAACAGGTGAATTTCCTACAGAGGACTTTCACCTCATTAGTCACGCCCATGCTGGGCGTACCAAGTTAAAAATGCCGTTTTATTTTTTTCAGGCCCTCACCAATTTCTTCACCCAGAAGCTTCGCCGCTGCACCAATATCTTGCGATGCATCTGATGTTGCATTTTTGAACTCTCTTGTTTTGTTTGAGAGATGTTCTATTTTTGATTCGAGATTTTCCCACTCATCCGTTATATCCAGTTTAACCAGATGCAGTTTTAATTTAAGCTCATCTCGTTCTTTTTTATACTCATTAAGCATTTTATCAATTGTTGATTCAGAATCAGACATGTCAAATCTCCCACAGTATTTTATTTTAGGATAACTGTTTTACTATATCATACAGCGGATGAGACCTGTTTAAAAAGATCTCATCTCTGGCTTATATCTCTGGCTTATATCTCTGGCTTATATCTCTGGCTTATATCTCTGGACTACATCCCAGGCCTACATCCCAGGCTTTCATCCCTGGCCTGGATGTCATAACCATCAGCTGTTATTAAAGTTCTTTTTTGCAGGAGCAAAAGTTTTGGTCAGGTCTTGCCATGCCACATTCATTTAAAAATGAGCCTATTTCGTAGATCAAATATTAATCAATTTTTAGGCCGAGTTACCCTGGTTAGTTACCCTGGCCAGTTACCCGGGCCAGTTACCCGGGCCAGAGAATAATTAACTTTAATATTAGCAACAATTAGTCTCTCACCCGCATTATTCTGGCCCGCATTATTGGCTCGCAATTTTGCACTCGGCATCCCAGCCGCTCTAAGGCTTCACGGCGCTTCGCCCTTCCCACAATTTCTCGTGGACTTGCAGTTGCCGTCGGCTAGTAGTTATACTGTCTATAAATATAAACAGGTGAATCTCCTACAGAGGACTTCCGCTACACTCCTGCCCCTCAACTCACTGCTATGCCTAATCAAAGAAAATGCTAATTATGAAAAATAATGGAGTAATCATAGAGGTAACAAACGCAGATGCGCTCGATTATGTTGTAGATGTACTAGTGCTAAAGCATTCTCAGGCATTATATGGATTAGACCATAAGGTGGTTTCATATTTTTATAAAGCAGGCGAAAAAATAAATGACAAACTTCCTCCTGTTGGCGAGTTTAAGTTGTTTGATGGGCCAAACAACTTAGGTGCAAGAAAAGTGATGTTTGTTGGGACACCCAGGCTAAATAACTTTGGTTATAGAGAAATACGTGACTTTGCACAGCGCACATTGGCCTATTTAAACCAATCTGGAAATGAATCTGAGGAAATAGCGGTAACTGTTCACGGTGTAGGCTATGGACTAGATGAAGAAGAAGCATTTTCTTCCCAACTAGCTGGATTTGTGGATGGAATAACAAAAGGTCAATGCCCGGCATCGTTGAAAAAAATCACAATCATTGAACACCGCGCACGACGAGCATCAATACTGAAAAACTTGCTTAACAACACTTTGCCAGGGGGAGTTGTTAAGAGGGATAGTACAACTTTCTATCAGGGTATTGAAGATAAGTCTAAGGAAGTGCTTAGCGAAGTAGGCTATACCTCAAATAACAAAGCACACGTTTTTGTCGCGATTCCCTATAGAGATGAAATGGAGGATGTTTGGGATTATGGCATCAAGCCCGTTGTCAAATCTGCTGGTTATATATGTGAGCGGGCTGATCTATCTAGTTTCACTGGTGATGTAATGCAGTGGGTTAGAAGTAGAATAAAAACAGCTGACATCGTTGTTGCGGACTTAACCGGATCAAACCCTAATGTTTATCTAGAAGTTGGGTACGCCTGGGGCGTTGAAGTTCCAACTATTTTACTTTGTAGTGAAACTGAAGAGTTGAAATTTGATGTTCGTGGACAACGATGTCTAATGTATGGGCGTATAAAGGATTTAGAAAAGAAGCTGATTAATGAGCTGGAAACATTAAAAAAGCAGAAATTAACAGGGCACCCAACTTAAGGACATTAAATCAAAGACTTAGATAGATCCTCGTTTTTGTAATTCTGGGTGCCCGGTTTATTGCAGTTAAAAAAAATATGCTAACTTTACTGGAAATAAAAATGCTATAGGCCGACGTCGGCATATTCCAATATACTTGGCGTCTGCCTAATAACTTGTTATGCGTAATAAACAAAAAAGATAAACATCTATGCCAGTAGCTAATTGTATTATCACATCAAAATGTCAAAACAATTCAGATAGCTCAAGCAATCTAATTGAGCTTTGGGCAAATGAATCAAAAATGTCATCAGAGCACATGACTATTAATATCATTACTAGTACTGCGCAATTGGGTAATAAATACGCAATAATGGCAACCTTATTGTTGCCATCAATTTGGTCAAAACCTGACATTACATCGCTTCAGCTAGGTTTAGCTAAAGCGCTTACATTGCATTATGACACATCCTTAGAAGATATCTTTATCTCAACCAACATTGTAAAGTCAGGCATGGTTGTAGAGTCAGGTAAAGAAGTAAAATGGTAGTTGTAAATACGCATGAAATTTACCGAGACACCCATACTAAGGTAGCAATAAAAACAAAGACTTAGCTGGAACGTCACTTTGTTGTAATTCTGGGTGTCCGGTTTATTAATCTGTCAAATAAGGGCCTAACAAAGTTCAGTTTACGGGGAAAAGAAACAGTACAGTGCCAACTGAAATTATATTGTTTAGTTCACAACATTGAGAAGATAAAAAATTATGCAAAGATAGCCGCTTAAGAGGTTGACAGGGCTATAGATAAAGCAACAACATAGACAGATACTAATGTTGTTTCAAAATTAAGTCTGTAGTTTAATAATAGACAAACACTAAGCTGATGATTAAAAATTATCGCTGATAAAGTAGATAAATTAAAAAAATGAGGAAAGGTAAAGTTCAAAAAAAATATGGGTTTTTCTGCAGACTCGTCAGGTGTACAGAACATGAATGACAGTATGGACATTTTAAAGACCACGCCCGAGTTTCTCGCTGAATACATGACTTACCTCCTGGACTTCTCTCGTAAACCAGTTGAGACCATCAAGTTAATCACAACGAACACCGCGGGTACCGAACAGAAAGTTAGCGGGAAGCTTATTGGTTACCTATTGTTGAGCGTTGGCGTTGGTTTCGTAATTAATTATATTGGCGTTGCTGCCGAAATGGCACCTGACAATTCAAAGGTGGTTCAGCTGATATCACGGATAGAGGAGAAGTTTCTACCCGTCGCAGTGCTAGTAGCTATTTTTGTGTTCGCATCTATCTCACACATTGCCTTCATCGCTGTCGCTTTCATTCAGGCTGCAATAGGAGAGGATCGTTTTAAAGGGTCAATTCCTGGTGCCGTAAATGCATTCACCGGATTTACTGCCTGGAGTATCCCGATAATTATTGCGGTCCTTGTAATTATTCGGTTTACTGACGCTCACACGAGTGTCAATCCTTTGATTTTTTTGGCTTTTGTTTTGCCTATGAGTGTGATATTGCCTATATATCTCATTGCATCATTGGCAGCAGGCTATCGGATTCCCGTTCTTCGTGCTTCGTATCTCTTCGGTACTACGGTCGTATTAATCGTCTTAGCAACAGAGCCATTTCGATGATTACACCTAACGAATAAGGATAGATCGTGCAAGAATTGGGGTCAACCTGAACCTCTCCCAATTTCGAATATGATCAACTTGTGGTAAAATTAGCCATTATTCCACTTGATGATATGCATGACCATTAATATTAATCATATACCCAAAACCGAAGTCACCTGTTCAAATTGTCAGGCTTGCTGCTGCCGTTTAGAGGTCATACTTATTACCGACACAGGTGTTCCCGACGAGCATATTGCTCTCGATAAATGGGGCGGTGAAACTATGTTGCGTTTAGAAGATGGTTGGTGCTCAGCTTTAGATCGTGAGACTTTCATGTGTTCTATTTATGAAAATCGACCCTGGATTTGTCGAGAATTCGAAATGGGTTCATATGAGTGTCGTAATGAAAAGCACTAAATTAAAGGGGGTTAAAACTGACCCCTTGAATTTAAGTCTCTGTCAATGCAAAACGCAAGACCTGGAGTACTCCAGTTTGTCCTCGATTGTTATATTCAAATTTTTTTAATAACTAACCACCACGTACCAGCCTAACATATCGAGCATTTTTCTTAAGAAAACTAGTACTATCGCCGTAGGTAAAAATAACCCCTCTTGCATGATGGCTAAAGACATTACTAACATTTGGTGTCGATGACCAATATCGCTCACTGATTGTCGCTGGGAAAATCGTTTGATTAATGGCAGGTCTATCGCAAGCGATTTCTACTAATGTTTCTAACTCTTTCATATTTGGTAAACGCCAGTCCATATGTCCACTGCCAGTGTTCTCGTTTGCAACGGCTAAAGCAGCTTGCCAGGTATGTGTAGAAGCTGACCCGGTGGTGCAATTACTACCCGACAACCCTAGAGAACATTTCTGCCACATTAGTCCCGTTACTTTATCTGTTACGGTACCATTTCCATGATCTATATAAAGACTATCTGGCTTTATAATTTCTATATCAAGATTTCGATTGACAATACAACCCGCATTTACCTGTAGAGTAAACATAAAAATACTCAAAAAAAATACGAATGATTTTAAATACTTCATAAAAAGCTCCTTGCTTGAAAATAGAGAGGATACAACTTTCAAACTATATAAATTAAAAATCAAAATTATAATTACTGGCCGCCACGTACCAATCGAATATGACTATCATAGGACTTATCATAAAACCGACTAATTGAGATACTTAAAAAACTAATTAGCCAGGCTCTGGTTTTATCAAATGAAACCGGCGAGGAAGTCCAATGCTCAAACACCGTTGCATTAGGAAAGAAGTTTTGATCAATTGCGGGGCCAATTTTAGCGTAATTAACAATAGAGTTAAGCTCTTCCCTGTTTGGCAGTCGCCAATCTGTTGCGCCACATATACCTGCACCTGCATTACTTGCATTAATATCTGCCACATATTTTTCAGTATCACAACGTGATGGGTTTTCACATTTGTCAGAACCGGTAATGGCACCTACTTGCGTTTCAAAACCTGTTGTGACACCTACACCCGTGTCCCCAACGCCCCAGTCGCCACCATCATTAGTGCCCGTTGAGTTATACCAGGTATAACGGTGTGATCTATTTTGCAAACCATTGGTTGTTTTTGTTTCCCAGATAAGTCCGGTGACATTGTCTTTTATGCATGCCCATGGCTTTGTTGCATAATCTTGTGTTTGATCTACCAACACTGCACCATTGCTATCTAGTTTAGTGAAACTGAAGCCTGCAAAACCGTCACTATTGTCATTATGGGTAAAATCTCGACCGTAATGCGCATCTTGCCCTGCGCGAATAATATCACCATCACTATCAAAGCCATCGGTCGTTTGAGTTGCTACAGTCGGTTGAATTGAGCATATCAAATCTTCATTATGTCTGCCTGAGCCAATGACATCATAATCCGTTCCAAAGTCCGTATCCGCATAATCACTACAACCGCGCATGCCAGTATCATTGAGTGAAGCGGTTTGAAGCAATGGCGGAATAAGAGTGATAAGAACATCATCTGTAGCAGTGTTTCCACTATTATCTGTCACCATAAGACGTAAGGTATAACTGATTTCACTGGTCACTGTTGGTGCGATGAAATTTGCAATAGCATTGGTATCATTGTTTAGTATCAAATTTGAACTAGCAACTTCTGTCCACTGGTAGCTGGCAATGGTGCCATTAGTATCAATACCTGTACCGTTAAGACTCACTATAGAACCACTAAAATAAATTTGATCAACTCCCGCATTAGCTGTCAGCTGATCAATAGTGAGTAAAGGGTTAACTGTGATAATAATCTCATCTGTCGCTGTTGCGCCATCATTGTCAGTCACTAACAGACGCAGAGTATACGTTGTAGTGTTACTCACAATCGGTGCATCAAAACTCGCACTAAACCCGCTATTGTTATTGATTACGAGATCGCCACTACCCACTTCACTCCACTGTATGGTGCCTATCGTTCCATCATTATCAATGCCCACTCCATTGAGTGACACGGCTTCTGCGCTTGAAACAGTTTGATCCTCTCCTGCATTAACGCTTGGCGCGAGGTTATTATTACTAGTAGAACTTCCACTTCCACCACCACATGCACTTAATTGTAAAGCAATAAGCACAGTGACGAGTTTAATCGTGCATAAACTTCTCATGCGTAAAAACTCCTATTAAAAAATATTTTTTTGTAATATGTAATCATTATCGGGATTGGCAAAATGAGAACCACTCTGTCATCTTTAAACCTGACCTTTCGATTCGAATTCTAACATATTTTTGATTATCGATGATTCACAGGGTCAGACTTGTTGAAAACCCACTATATTGCTGACATTAGTGGGGCACCCATATATGTCTCGATAAGCCACACTCATAAAAAATTCCTAATTTATATTAATTAATTATCAATATAGATAATTTCATGAAACTACTATAAGTATGGAGTGTCAACACTATTTCGTACCTAGATTAGCGTCAATTTTATTAATCTGATCTAACCGTACTTTTTCAAATTTTACGGGTGGTAAATAGTTATTAAAACTATGTGGCCGATAGTAGTTATAA
>Ga0316206_1002381_pt1 | contig 12811 bp, 15 predicted proteins | sample 6monthpyrite_MG_FD_204942 | JGI IMG/M metagenome (GOLD analysis project Ga0316206, IMG submission 204942) | Microbial mat bacterial communities from mineral coupon in-situ incubated in ocean water Damariscotta River, Maine, United States -... | ecosystem: Environmental > Aquatic > Marine >...
CTATTTTATGAGAAACTTAATAAATAAAAATGGAAATTGGCCGCTAATTAGATTGATGGTGACGACTTACTGACACCCGTTTTCTGACATTCAGGACAAATAAGCACATGTTTAATCTGCCACCACTGCACTCAACAAAAAGGTTAGAAGCTAAAGCTATTCCTGTGGTGCTTAAATCCTGGCAACTTGGTCAAATTCTGGAAAGTCGTGCCAAAACCAGCAGTAACGCTCAGGGTGAGTTACTTATTCAAGTGGGTGAGCATTTACTGCATGCAAAAACTAAAACACCGATTCTTGCTGGTGAAAATCTCACCCTGCAAATTGCCAAGCTCGGCACCGAACCATTACTAAAAATCCTTAATACCCCGGTTGAAACCGATCCTGTCACTATATTTCTGCGTCAGGCTGTGCCACAACCAGCGAGTATAAAAGCGGTATTTGAACAATTTTTTCTGATAAATAATCAAATACAAAACCAGTTTACAAATAATCAAAGCGTAGAATACGCCGCTCTAAATAAATTATCCCGACAAATAGAACATATCATTCAGATACCTGTCAAACAGACCCATATTACATCTAACGAAGTTCGTCAGTTTTTACAACAGAGCGGATTTAATCTGGAAAACCAGATATTAAAACAGCAGATTCCACCGGTTAATATAAAATTAGAACTGATCCAGATAAAACAAACCATCGATCAACTGATCCCTGTCGATTCAAAACCAGTGGCGAAATTATCGCCGGAGATTATCACCACGCTGATATCAGCAAATAAGCCTGCTGAATTAGCTAGCCTGTTATTGTCCAGTCTGCCTGTTGAAGAAAAATCATTATTCATGAAATACTTTTCTAATCCGCTTACTGTTGAAATAAACACGCTACCAGAAAAACTGGCTTTTATTTTTCAGGCCATAAAAAATGCGCCCGCAGTACAGATAAATCAGATTAAACAATGGATGCAAATCTTACCTACACTTACCGATTTGCGGCATCTGATTGATCAAAGTATCAATACCATGGTTAATAACCAGCTACAGGCCATACAGGCAGAAGCTGATTCGGCTTTTATGATATTTTTTAATCTTCTGGTTGCAAAAAATACAGACTGGTTAGATTTATTTAATATAAAAATTTCTAAAGAAGAGTCTGAAGATGACATCAACAAGCACTGGCGAGTCATCATACAATTTAATTTGCCTGATCTTGGCCTGATTGAAACAAAACTGATACTCTCAAATAAGGATTTGCACACAGGCATTACCAGCGAATCAAAACAGACACTTAATATAATACGGGAAAATTTGGGCCTGCTGGAATCAGCACTCACTCATGCCGGCTTTAACGTAGCGACCTTAAGTTGCAAACAGGAAAAAATTCGACCTATCAGCTCGAATAATCATGTTCACCAACCATTACTGGATGATAAAGCATGAAACAAAAACTCCCTATTGCAATTGCACTGGAATACGATGAAGAAAATGCACCTTCTGTCACCGCAAAAGGCACTGGAGATTTAGCCAGACGCATTATCGAAATCGCCAAAGAAAATGATATTTATTTAGAAGAAGATGAAGGTTTAATTCAGATTTTAGCTGAGCTGGAACTTGGTGATGAAATTCCAGAGCAGCTATACAAAGCCATCGCAGAAATCATTGCCTTTGCTTATATTATTAAAGGCAAATTCCCTAAAAACCACACCAGTAAGAGCGAAACATAAAACAGAACACTGTTCACCGTTTCAGCTTAACACCACATTACAGAATATCTTTTAAAGCACTGACTAACTGCTCACACTCAGTCTGAGTACCCACTGTAATACGCAGATAATTTTCAATTCTTGACTGTTTAAAGTGACGAACGATAATCTTCTGTTCTCTCAGTTTAAGCGCAATATCTTCTGCTACTTCAGATTGGTGAGATGCGAATACGAAATTGGTTTTAGAGGTAATCACATTAAAACCTAATGCTGTTAACTGTTCATTTAGCCACTCACGGCTAGTAATAATTTTTTCTCTTTGCAGATTAAAATAATCATTATCTTTAAATGCAGCAATTGCACCTGCTGTGGAAAACCGATCCATCGGGTAAGAGTTAAATGAATTTTTAACGCGTTCTAAAGCTTCAATCAAATCAGCATGACCAATTGCAAAGCCCACACGTAAACCAGCTAATGAGCGTGATTTTGACAAGGTCTGTATAACTAGCAGGTTGGGATACTGATTAACCAGTGATATTGCAGATTCACCACCAAAATCGATATAGGCTTCATCAACAACAACGACAGATTCTGTATTATTTTGTAAAAATGTTTCTATTTCATGCAGTTCAAGGACTTTGCCCGTTGGTGCGTTCGGGTTAGGAAAAATAACACCACCATTTTCTGGCTGATAATCATTCAGCTGTAAATTTAACTCTATATCTAAAGGAATTTGTTTATAATTTATTTTATACAGCTGACTATATACCGGGTAAAAGCTATAAGTGATATCAGGAAACAATAACGGTTGATCATGTTTTAGTAATGCCTGAAAACAGTGCGCCAATACTTCATCGGAACCATTACCAATAAAAACCTGATTCTGTTGAACCGAATAATAATCGGCCAGACAGGCTTTAAGATCCTCAGATTCGGGATCAGGGTATAGACGCAGTTTGTCACTCGCCTCAGCCTGCATGGCTTTAATAGCCATTGGAGATGGTGGATACGGGTTTTCATTAGTGTTGAGTTTGATCAGGTTATCAGTTCTGGGTTGTTCACCCGGTACATAGGGAGTCAGCTCATTGACCAGTTCACTCCAATAACGACTCATGACTACACACCTCAAACTAACTTTATAAAATTAAGATTCGTAATGATAACAGGGAATCAATGTTCTGATAACCAGTGTTGTCAGTCCCATTTAAAAAACCATGACCCAAACAATAAAAAAACAATACTTTGCCCTGTTAACACTAATAAGTGATAACTAACATCTAGTAGACTGGCACCATCAACCATAATGCTGCGGGCTGCGGCAGTGACATGCGTTAATGGAAAAGCCTCTGCAACCATTTGCATAGCTGGCGCTGCACCTTCTAATGAAAACCAGACACCTGAGAAAAACATCATTGGCCAGCTAAATAGATTAAGCAAACCACCTGCTGTTTCTTCACTGGTAATTCTTGCCGCAACCACCAGGCCTAAACTAATCATACTTAAAGCGCCTAACGCAAATACCAGAAACAAACTAAGATGAGAACCATGCATTGTGAAGTCTACAAACAGGTGCGTACCGTAGAACACAAAAGCGGTGACTATCATGATCAGAATCATTCGTGACACAATCTGTGCAGAGAGGTATTCGAAAGCCGTAATCGGAGTAGCCTTCAAGCGTTTCAACATACCATTTTTTCGATAACGAACTATCACAAAGCCAACACCAAACAATGCACTGAACATCATATTCATTGACAAAATTCCGGGGACCACCCAGTCAAGGTACCTTATCTGTTTACCGCTAACAGTTTGTTTTTGAAATTTTTTATCATCCTGTCCAACCAGTAATTTCTCGACCAGATAACCAGCTGGCGATTCGGTATTAACCCAGTATTGTTGTTTTTTTGCATCAAGTAACATATCTACCTGATGACGCTGAACTTTGACAACCGCCTTTTCCAAATTATCTACCTGATAAAAATCAATATGCTTCAGCACGAGAAATTGTTGAGACGCTTCTGTCGCTTCTTTCTGATTCAACACACCAACTTTAAACTGCTCACCAATATCCCCTGAAAATGCGAATGCAAAACCAGCAACAATCAATACAGGCATAATAATGTTCCAGCCCAGTGATGAGCGATCACGAATAAACTCTTTATTGCGTGTATGTAACAGAGCCATAAAACGTTTAAATAACATACTGACTCCTAAGTCCTGAGCTCTTTGCCGGTTAATTCCAGAAACAGATCATCCAGTGTTCTTGATCTGATCTGTAAATGCGCAAGTGAAATATTATTCTCCATCAACAATGAAACAACTTCATTAACATCACTGGTCGTTATTTCAATATGTTCTTTTCTTTTATGAATGGTAAACGGTAAATGCTCCAGATCCATTACTTCTGACGCTGGCAGTTGTAAAATCACATCGTTAAAATTGGCTTTAAGCAAAGCTTTGGGTGTTCCCTGTGCAATTATTTTCCCATGATCCATAATCGCAATTTCATCGCAGAGCGTATACGCTTCATCCATATAATGCGTGGTAAGCACAACAGTCTTTCCTTCGGCCTTAATATCATTAATCAGATTCCAGAAATTTCTTCTGGCCTGAGGATCGAGACCCGTGGTAGGTTCATCAAGAAAAATAATGTCAGGGTTATTAACCAGAGCAATGGCCAATAACAATCGTTGACGCTGTCCACCTGATAACTGACGGTTATCCTGATCGAGGTATTCCGTTAAGTTACAGCGCCTGATTAGATCTTCGAGATCAGCCTGTACCGGATAAAAATCTGCAAACATCTGTAGGGTTTCTTTTACGGTAATAAAATCCTGCAATGCAGTCGACTGGAACATAATGCCAGCTTCTTTACGAAAGGTATCGCCCAGTGGTTCACCTTTGTAGAGAATTTCTCCAGATGTCGCCTCATTGATCCCCTCAAGTATTTCTACCGTAGTGGTTTTTCCTGCTCCATTAGGCCCCAGTAATCCAAAACAGATACCACTATCGAGAGTAATATCAATTCCATTGACGGCTTTTACATTTGCATAATGTTTAACAAGATTCTTAATTTGCAATAATGCAGGGGGCACGTTCTTTTCCTTCCTTGTGATCACTGGCTTTCTGAAATAACAGGATTAGAATATAACGTACTCGACAATGCTTCAACAACAGGATTATTCATTGGACAAAAATTCCGCAACGACGCTTTATTATATTCATGATCCAATGTGCAGCTGGTGCTGGGGATTTCATCCTGTTTTGAAACAACTGGAAGAGAACCTGCCCAAACACATTAGTATTCGCTATATTTTAGGTGGTCTTGCCGCTGACAGCGAATCACCCATGCCAGAAGCGATGCAACAATTCTTACAAAAAACCTGGCATACCATTCAGCAACAAATTCCCGGCACTGAATTTAACTTTGATTTCTGGACAAACTGTAAACCAAGACGCTCGACCTACCCTTCTTGCAGAGCAGTGATTGCGACAAAGCTTCAAAACCCTGCACTTGAAAAAAACATGATTCACGCAATTCAGACAGCCTATTACCTGATGGCTAGTAACCCGTCAGATGACAGCACTTTGATTGAACTGGCTGATGACCTTGGGTTAGATATCGAAAAATTTAAAGCTGATTTAAACAGTGATACAACAAAGAAAAATTTAGGCAATGAAATTGGGCTTTCACAACAACTGGGGGCACAAGGTTTCCCCAGCCTGGTCTTAGAGCACAATCAAAAGAAATGGTTATTACAAACAGATTACAACGATGAAAAGAATATACTTAAGCAGATTACTGAACTTTTAAGTCGATCAGAGAAATATTTTTAAGACAGACTATCTGACAGTGCCTGCTCATCAACTGGATACGGCAATGTTGAATGAACCGTAGCCGATGATAAAAGTTTATTGAGTTTATCCGTATTCTCACGATCATAAAAAACCACAACGCGAGTGTCCGGGTATTTCTGAATGGATGCCAGTAGCGTTTCCAGGCTACTGGTACGGTCACGAAAATCTGACTGATAATTGAATTCGGCAACAATCACATCCGGTACTTGTTTTTTAATCGATGCGACGGCTTTACGCATCGTTTGTACCATTGTTACCTGATAGCCTGCCTGTTGATAGACAGAATCATAAAGCGGATAACCACCCTGCTCAACTATCGACAACAAGCGCTTACTAACGTCGGTCACGATTAATTGCTTGGTCCGCTACTAACCCACGAGCAATCAAGATGCATACGTACCGCAACCAGACCCTGCAAACCATCTTCAATAATGGTATTAACCGGGGTACGCTGCTTAAAACGGCGATGACCACGTCGCATCCACAGTTGGCCCATTTTATTGCTATGAGGGTAAGTGGTATGCAGTGCATCATCGATCGCAAGGATATGCTCTACACGAAGATTCACATCATCTGTATCAGGAAAAGCAGTGTCATCTCTAAAACCACGCAAACTGCGAGTTCTGGTACCATCTGGTAATGCTAAAACATCAACTTGTTGCTGAGCATTTAATTCCCAGTCTTCTAACAAACCCATAACATAACGAGTCATTCTTAATCTTGGGTCTTCTATCTGTTGTTCACTCATACAAATACCCGACATTGTTCGGGGCCTTCTTAAAATGGTCATTGAAAATAAATTTTACCACATTCTTATTGTATTATGCAGACCCTGATACCAGCCACGCATCGGTAAACGACGTCTATTTCCTGTACAATATAAAAGGTTAATAACAATAAATACTAACAACATGCCCAATTTGAACACGCCGCGTCTTATCCTGACGCCAGTAAATAATCAGTTTACGGTTAGTAAGCCAGATATTTTCATACAGGCATTATTAACTTTAAGATTTATCGGTCATGAATTAACAGTCTCTGAAAATTATCGCTGTTTTGAGATAGGTGATGATTTTTTACATCAGATTACTTTTCTTGGTTGTTCACCAACACTTTTTTCTGCCGATAATCAGGATAATGATACCTTTATCAGCATTGCTCAGCATCAAGACATTCAATTTGGATTTAGTTCAGCAATACCTCCTGCACGATGCCCGCATTGCCGAAAAACTGATAAAAACTGGCAGCAATATTTCCAACGTTGGGACAATAAGCCAGACACTAAAGAAACCTGCCCAAACTGTAATGAAATGTTTCGTTTTTCAGATATGAGATGGAAAAAAAATGGTGGCTATGGAAAACTGTTTATCCAAATTCACGGCGTACAGGAACAGCTGGCTATTCCAAACCAAAGTTTTATGGATGAGTTACAATCTATTACACACACTGACTGGAAATATTTCTTCGCCGAATAATGAGCACTCTTGTTAATCAGGAATATATAACCAAAGATGCCGCGGATTATTTTAAGCGGCTGACTAATGATATTAACCAGGCTGAAGTTAGTATTGAGTTTGAGAGTTATATACTGGAAGCAGACCACACTGGTAATGCAATTCTGGATGCACTGAGCACTGCTAGCCATAGAGGTGTAAAAATAAGAATTATTATTGACGGCTTTGGCAGTTCTCCGTGGATAAGTCAGGCCCTCAATAAATTTGAAAACCTCAAAGGACAAATTCGTATATATCACCCAATGCCGTGGCGATTCTGGCAATGGGGACTCGCGGTTAATCAGCAAGCCTTTATTAAAAAACTTATTTTTCTATTCAACGTCATTAATCGTAGAAATCACCGTAAAGTGTGTATTATCGACAGCCGTATTCACTGGCTGGGAAGTTTCAATTTATCAGATGTTCATTTACCCACTGAAATGGGCGGCGAAAACTGGAGGGACAGCGCAGTTCGTCTAGTAACTGATAATGATGAAGCTTTAAACGCATTTAATAAAACATGGACTCATAAACACTTTTTTCGAAATACAATTTCTTCTGATTTCCCCGTTTTTTTTAGAATTAATAACAGTCGAAAAAAAAGACGTCGCTTATACAGAGACCTGCTTAGTCATATTGCTGCATCTGAGCAAAAAATCTGGATTACCACACCGTATTTCATACCCGAACCCAAATTACTACGCCAGTTAAAAAATGCAGCCCGCAGAGGATCTGATGTTCGAATTCTTTTACCGGGTGTTTCTGATGTGTTTTTCATGCCATGGGTCAGTTCACTACTGTATGAAGAACTCTTAAAAAGTGGTATTCAAATTTATGAATATCACCACCGCGTTCTACATGCAAAAACACTGATTATCGATAACTGGGCGACACTGGGTTCCAGCAACATGAATAGCCGTAGCATTATGCATGATCTTGAAATTGACTATGTCGTACAAAATCAGGAAAGCAGACAATTACTGGAAGACCATTTTTTAGATGATTTAAAACAATCAAATCAGATTTCTGTAAGCGACATCCAGAAAAGAAACCCTATAATAAAACTATTAGGCCGACTGGCACTTTATTTACGTTACTGGTTGTAATATCAATAAACATACTGGAAGAGCATGTCCGAGCAAACAATCAAGATACTGACTTACAATATCCATAAAGGGTTCAGCACCACAAACCGAAACTTTGTGTTGCACGATATAAAGTCAGCCTTGCAGGAAATAGCCGCCGACATTGTATTTCTTCAGGAAATACAGGGCGAACACCAGACTAAACAGAACTCGATACTAAACTGGCCCAACGAACCTCAGTTCGAGTTTCTGGCCGATGAAGTCTGGCCACACCATGCCTATGGTAAAAATGCCATTTACAAGGCAGGCCATCATGGTAATGCCATTCTCAGCAAACACCCGTTTAAGGAATGGGAAAACATCAATGTCTCGACCATGAAAAATGCCAGCCGCAGTCTGTTGCATGGCGTCATTAAGCTACCTTCTTCCGCGCGCCCTGTTCATGTCATCTGTGTCCACTTAGGTCTGTTTGAAAAAGAACGCAGCCTGCAATTCAAAACACTGTGTGAACGCATTGATTCGCATGTACCTCATGACGATCCTTTAATTATCGCCGGGGACTTTAACGATTTCTGGAACAATGCTGAACGGCATTTACAGGATGATCTGCAACTGACAGAAGTCTTTAAGACCATGACCGGAAACCATGCCCGTAGCTTCCCTGCCTGGTTCCCTGTGATGCACACTGACCGGATTTATTATCGTGGAATCAGGCCCGTTAAGTGTCAACGTCTCAAGCACAATCCATGGAAACGACTTTCAGACCATATCCCACTGATCGCTGAATTTAGCGTATAAACATGAAATCTACATAAGAATAAGATAATATACGCGCATTATTCCCCCAGCTGACCCCTCTGGAGACAACCATGAGTGACAATGAAAACAACCAGCCGATTGCTGCAGCGCCTGAATTAGGCGATAAAGAAGTTCTGGAAGCACAGTTAAAAGATCAGCTGGATCATCTGGAATCATTACAGCAAAAGTTTGGAGCAGACCCATTAACTCAGGCGCGAGCTCAACTAGATATCGCAGAAACCATGGCCGGTTTAGAGCGCGGAGAAGAGGCCTGGAGTCTGGCACGTGGCTGCTTTGATCTGTTTTTAAAAGATAAAAACTGGCAGGATGCAGTAGAAGCCTGTGACATTCTCTACCAGTGTGATCAGCCTGCATCAATTGCCGCCCTGGGTATGGGTGTCTGGCTTGCCGTTACATTCCCAATCAGCATGCAGACAAGTTATGTCATGTTAGAGCATGTGGTCGATGAAACACCAAATACAGCAGATGGTGGTGCGGTCGCTGCGATGGTTGCACATTATATTGCTGACATCCGTGCAGAAGATGATAAGAAACGCGCTAACATGCAGTTTTTAACCATCAATTTATTAGGCCGTGTTGCCAAAAGACACAGTGATATTACTGACCAGGCGGGCATGGATTTCTGGATTGAAAAACTGGAATTAAATAATCAGGAAAAACTGTTCTCTCGTTTATCACTGATCATTAATGCGATTGTTGAAGACCAGTGGTGGTTTGATCGTGATGAACTAAGAAATAACATTCCTGACTAAGACTTTTTAGTTAGCTGGTGAGCTCTTAACTTCAGGAGCTCACTCCCCTGCAAAATTCGAACTTCTTCATTTAATTCAGCAATTCAACCCGGGAAACTGGCTTTCTCACCAAAATTCCATTATTAATAGATATACAGCTCAATAAAATAAAACAAAAATGGACTGCCGTTAATAACGGCTAATATTTATGGCAGAAAATATCAGACGCATCGTCGTCATGAATTCAAAAGGTGGTTGCGGTAAAACGACAATAGCCACTAATCTTGCCAGTTGTTATGCGCGACATGGTTTTCAGACAGCATTATTTGATTATGACCCACAAGGCTCCAGCATGCGCTGGTTACGTTCACGCAGCGAAGAATCTCCTGGAATTTATGGCGTTGTTGCTCATAAATCCGCTACCAATAACAAAACCAAAAGCTGGCACTTACGCTTACCAATAGGTACACAACGAGTCATTATTGATACCCCTGCCGGCTTACGCGAAACAGAACTGCTGGATCATGTTCAAAATATTGATGAAATTGTTATCCCGGTTATTCCTTCTCCCATAGACATTCATTCATCAGCTGATTTTATTCGGGATTTATTACTCATCGGGAAGCTACGTGCCAGCAATACACGCCTTAGCATTATCACTAACCGTGTTAAAGCCAATACAATTGCTTTTCAGGCTTTAAAACGATTTCTGGATACGTTAAAAATTCCGGTAATAGCGCAAATTAAGGATACCCAAAATTATATTCATGCCGCAGAAAGAGGCCTGGGTATCCACGAACTCGGCAAACGACAGTTCGAGGAAGATAAAAAACTGTGGGATGAGATTTTAAAACAGTTAGAAAGCAAAGAATAACCAAGAGCAAATGCTACTCAGATAATAAAGCCAGATTATTCACATCAGAACGTTCAATTTCTTCTCTAAATTCAATCAGCAAACCAGCATCAAATTTATCAACACCAATTAAAGAAAAATACGCGTAAGGATTACCTTTTTGTTTGTGATAAAGGTAATTGAAATAATAGCCCATGGCGATGTTTCGTTTATCCCTTTTAGTAAGTGCATCCGGCTCACCATATAAAGTCGGCAACATAACGACTCTGCCCATTTTTACACGATCAGGGTTACCTATCTTGTTTCGATTAGCCTGATAAATATGAGGCCAGTAAAAAGGATTAACATAATTTTTCTTAGCTAAACGCCACAGACTGTCACCATTAGCCAGCTTATGCTTTCTTTCCAGAAAGTACACCGTCTCTTCAGCGCTTGCCCGTTTAACTTCATCATATTGTTCTGAACTAACAACAATACTTTCTTCTTCTACAACAGGCTCCAGTTCAATTAGTTCAGGTTCTGGCTCAGCTTCGGCTACAGGAACTGAATCAGGCTCTGTTTCTTCAATAACAGGAGCTGCCGCACTAACATCCTCTACTTCTGTGTCAGAGACAGTTTCAGCAACCAACATCGAATCATCGGAAGGTTCAGGCTTGCTTTCTGCAACCTGAGTTTCAGGAACCGTAGTTGGCGTGTAGTAAGAATATAAAAATGTAACGTCTTGCTTGTCAGTTGCTGTAGGCCATAAACCATTAAACAAAATACCTGCTGCCAATAAAACAACTACCGCCGCAGCCATTGCAAACCAGGGGTTGCCAGATGTATTGGTATTTGTTTTGACTGTCTCTTGCTCGTCATCAAGATTGAAATCCAGATCGTCACTGGAAACATTGTTAGTTGTGTTATTGAAAGTCGTAATTGGATCAGGCGTTACAGTTGACGTTAAATCATCTTCTTTTTTAGACTGGAAATACTGTAATTCTGAGATTTCTTTAATTTGATCAACAACTGGTGAGTCCAGCCATTCAGAAGATACTTTATCTTCTGTTTCTTCAGACTCAGTGCTGTCAACTTTTGAATCCGTTTTCAGGATATCAACAACCTGTTCCAGCACTTCAATTTCATCCTCAATATCAGCAACAACTTCTTCAGGCTCAGAAACTGGTTGTTTCTCAATCACTTCATCAGAAATGATTATTGCATCATCAGACACTGCTGTTTCAACTTCTTTCTCTAATACATATTCCACTGAAGTTTCAGCCAAAGCAGTATCACCGACAGGTTGAGTGTCTTCAACTGATACCGCTGCGGTGCTTAATGTATCGAGAGGAATTAATGCTGGTGGATTCGGCTCTATTTTTTCTTTCAGACCTTTAGCCGGGGTAAAGATAACTCTTGGTCTACCCTGAATAACAATTTTTTTACCCGTTGCAGGGTTAACACCATTGCGGGTGTTCATCCACTTTAATTTGAAGGTACCAAACTGATGTAATCGAACCTGACCATCACGAATCAGACCTTCACGGATAATATCCAGTAAAGCCCGGGAAAATTCAGACAAAAACGTGGCCTCATTACCATACACTTTGGCAATTTGGTCCATCAGGGCTTTGTCGTATAAACGTTTCATTCTGGTTGCCAGCTCTTAACGAAATCTTTTAGCCACTGAGAAGCTCTGAAAAAAGGAACTTTGCGGGCCGGCATTAAATAATGTTTTTTCTCTGAGGGCAGATACGTCTTTCTGGGAGCCGTCTCTTTTACACCAAAGGTTCCAAAGCGTCGTAAAACAACCTGTGAATCTTCGCTCATATGCGCAGAAATAATATCAAGCTCATGCATCAGACAACGACGGGCTTCTGCCTGACTAATCTGTAAGCGTATTGAAAGTAATTTAATAACTTCTGTAGTGGTCATACTATTATCTTCGTAAAAAACCGACTGTTATCTATAAATATAGTCTTAAAACAGCCAGATTCAATCCCTCAATCAGTTTATTATTATATTTTTATATAAAAAACAATGACTTATCTATCATCTATTTTACTTATTTTCTTGCCCAAATAAAGCCACGAAGCCTGGTTATCGCTCAATTAAGGGAATATCTGATGGATTATCATTACTCGAATTTTCATCAACAGGTTCCAGTGAGTCAGAAATAACAGCACCTTCAGCATCCAGATTCATATTTACATTGCCACCCAACTCATCGGTTAATTGCTGCTTTTCCTGATTTAAGCTGGCAATCTGTTCCTTCAGGGCCGTTACATCATTTT
>Ga0316206_1002382_pt1 | contig 12808 bp, 12 predicted proteins | sample 6monthpyrite_MG_FD_204942 | JGI IMG/M metagenome (GOLD analysis project Ga0316206, IMG submission 204942) | Microbial mat bacterial communities from mineral coupon in-situ incubated in ocean water Damariscotta River, Maine, United States -... | ecosystem: Environmental > Aquatic > Marine >...
TTTAGCTGCAAAAGCATCTTTTGGCCAAGCGGCGAGTACAGTTTGAGGGCTTAATAAGCCGGCTCCCACTGCAACTGCTACTGTAGTACTTGCTAAGCTGCCTTTTAAAAAGGTTCTGCGTTGCATAATTGATTTCCTCTATTTGTTGTTAGCTTTTTACTTACAGTTAGTGTATTGCAGGGAACAGGCCAAACTTTAATTGTAGTCTATTCAAATACTTAACTTGTAGATAGGAGACTTGTAGAGAGTGAGTCGTGCAAGTTGCAATTTCAATCATGCAATATGCACGATTGAAATTGCAATTTAAAGGCTGGGGGACTTTATTTTGGTGGTTGCAACCCTTGTAGTTTGCGCCATAGAGTCGATTTGTTTATGCCGAGAGTTTGAGCTGTTAATTCCCTGTTACCGTTGAAGTGATCAAGTACTTTTAAAATATAGCGGTGTTCAAGTTCGGAAAGATTAGGCAAATCACTATCAACGGCCTCGCTAGCAAATGCATCATTACTATCTGGATTATTCGTGGTAGTAAGGTCAGTCGTTGAGTCATCCAGGTTTTGGATATGCATAACGGGTTCATTTGCTAAAGCGACGCTACGCTCGACAACGTTTTGCAATTCACGCACATTCCCGGGCCAGGGATGGTTAATCAATTGCTGGACTGAGTCAGGATCAAAGCCACTAACATTTCTCTTATAGCGCTGAGAATATAAAGTAATGAAATGTTGCAGGAGTGACGGAATATCCTCCTTGCGCTGGCGTAAATTTGGCATTGTAAATTTAATGACATTTAAGCGGTGAAAGAGGTCATGGCGAAAAGCTCCGGATTTAACCAGCTCATCCAGATTTTTATTAGTGGCCGCAATAAAGCGTACATCAATGTTAATGGGTTTCAAGCCACCAACGCGCGTGATTTGATTTTCCTGTATGACGCGTAATAATTTTGCTTGCATTGCGTCGGATATGTTGCCAATTTCATCAAGTAAAACCGTGCCACCCTGGGCGGCTTCTAATAAACCCAGTTTAGTTGTTGTTGCACCAGTGAAGGCGCCTTTTTCATGGCCGAATAATTCGCTTTCTAATAAGGTGTCGGTGAGTGCACCGCAGTCGATAACAACATAAGGTTGCTCTGAAAAATCACTCTCAGAATGAATAGCATAAGCGGCGAGTTCCTTTCCTGTACCAGACTCACCTTCAATAATTACGTGACAACGAATATCGGCTATTTTTTTTATGATGGTTGCCACTTCATGCATAGCATGTGATTGGCCGATTAAACCTTTAATAGTTTGAGTTTGTTTTAATTGCTTTTTGAGAAAAGTATTTTCAACTTCAAGCGCGCGATGCTGGAGTGTTTTCTCGATTAAAAGCAAAAGCTCGTCCATATCGAAAGGTTTTTTCAGGAAATCATTTGCGCCAAGGCGTAATGCTTCAATAGCATTATCAATGTTTGCGTAACCGGTTAAAATAATAAACGGTATTGTTGCATCCAGCTTACGAATTGCGCTTAACAATTCTATGCCGGTCATAACAGGCATTTGCAGGTCACTTACAATTAAATCAACAGGGGATGTTGTTTTGGCAAAAGCGTTTAGAGCTTCTTCAGGAGCGCAAAAAATAGTGCAGTTCATTTTGGCATCTTTGCAAAAGCGTTGCATAAGATCGCCTGTTTTCGGATCGTCATCAATAAAAAAAATATGGGTTGGCCGGTTTTGGCTTTTAGGGTCTGGAATATGAGGTTTTGGCATAATAGTAAGTATATCGTTAAATAGAGCCGAAAATATAAGTTTAAGATTATACCAATAAAGGCAGTTTGATTATTGCAATAACCCCGGCATTATTTTTTCTATTCTGGATTTCTAGCGTCCCCTGATGATGTTGAATAATGCCCAGGCTAATAGACAAACCCAGTCCGGTTCCATGACCTTGTTGTTTCGTGGTAAAGAAAGGGTCGAAAATCAAGTTGATATCTTGTGACTGTATACCCGATCCACTATCAATGATAGAAGTACATAAATTACCGGAATCTTCAGTAACATTAACATTAATTATAGAATGCTCCATTGAAGCATAAATTGCATTGAGTAAGAGATTAACCAGTACTTGCTGTAATTGACCGCGATCGCCTTTGAGAAGTAAATTATCATCTATATTCAGTACTAAATTTATTTGAATGGCTTTATTGTTTGCAGATTGTTGCACTAACGAAATACTGGTAGTCAACCAGGTTTTGATATCAAACTCGGTAATATGCGGGGGTACCTGGCGCGCAAAATTCATGATGCCTTTCACAATTTCAGAAGCACGTAAAGTTTCTTCGCGTAATGAATGTAAGTCTGACAGTAAAGATTGTTTTGATTCATCGTTGATCGAACTGTTTTCAAGAGTACGAATCGCAAGCTTGGCATAAGATAAAATATTATTTAAAGGGTTATTAATTTCATGACCTATGCCGGCTGCCATCTGGCCTATACTGGCAAGTTTACCGCTTTGCAACATCATTTGCTGTGCTTTGTCCCGTTCACTGTGAGCGTTATTTAGGGTGTGGATCATTTCATTAAAAGCATCGCCTAAATCCTTTATTTCGTCAACACAATGCTTTGTAACGGCGACCTGATTTTGGTCGCCTTTAGCATAATTCTTAAAATTCAAAACTAAAGCGGATAAGGCACGGGTAACTTGCTTGGCGCCAAATTGGGTTATTAATAAGCCGATGATTAAGGCTATAGTGGCAACAGTCCATATTGTAATGCGAATTTTTGCATAGGGTTGATTTACAATGGAGTTAAAAACAGTGAGTGCCATTATCCAGTTAGTAAATTGATTGGGATAAGGTGTCATCTCAATATAGTGTACGCTGCTGTTTGATTTTTTAGATATGTAAATATTTTTCTCAATATCAACTGGTTTATCTAATATAGACTTAAATTCAGTTTGCTGAATATATTTTGCTTCAGGTCGTGCATGAGAAAATAATGTCTTAGTCGCGTCATCAAAAAGAATTAAACCATGACGGCTTTTCAAATCAGGTGCGCTCTCAATAATAAATAATTGCCCTTGATGGGGACGAATCGCATGATTTAGGATTGTGTCTATATCTTCCCCGAGTATGGTCAAGCTCATTGCCCCTACCCATTTATTCTTAAAGTAAAGCGGGATGACATTATCAAGTAAACTTAAGTGGGTTAGTAACTCAGATTGATTCTTGTTGTGAGGAAGAGCAAGTGCACTCACGTCGGCCTTAGGTAATGACATAAGTCTTTTTACGAAGTCAGGATTATTTACTTCCTGCTCGACATAGGAAAAACCTTGTAAACTTTCATATATAGCCTGGCTGCGTTGTTTATGGCTTACTTTTATCAGGGTATTGCCCTGGTTATCGAGAATACGTATAAAAAAATTACCTGGGATGATAGTCTGGAACCCTTCAAAAAATCGATTGAGCGCTTCTCTTTGCTCATCAAAATCCAGGGGCAGTTGTTGCAGAGTGATAGCATTCAGAACAGATAAAAATTTTTGCACAGCGGGTGCTTGCGATAGGCCATAAGTGAGCCTGCGGTCTGCTGACAAACGTCGCTCAATTTCTGCAGATAAAACCCGTAGGCTTTGATTTACGTTATTTTGTACATTCGTTAAATAGCGGGCTTGACTATAGTAGGTTGCAATCAGTGCCAAAGCTGTTATTGGCACGACAAAGGCAAAAAATCCCCATAAAAATATGTTGGTTTGAATCCGCATAACGTCAAGTTTAACGGGTGTAGCCAACAGGTAAAAGGTTTTTTAAATATGTGTGCTTTGCGTGGTGACGCGGTATACTTCAATTTCACAGATACAGGTAAAGAATTGCCGGAATAACAGGTACGAGATATATGCGATTTTTCAATAGTGAGGGTGGGTTTTTGATTACTAAAGACAGGCTAACGCAGAATTATAAGCTGGTATGTATATTTATACTGGTAAGTTTTTTTAGTGTTTCTTGTGGTAAGAAAGGACCGTTGTATATATCGACCAAAGATGCCGAAATAATAAATAAACAGCCGATTGAAATGGCCAAGCCGGAATCAAAAAAAGAGCCAGGTACTACGCCGACTGAAAGCACTAAGTAGCGAGATATATAGAGAGCAGTATGGATTATTTTCAATATAAAAATGGGCAGCTCAATGTAGAGAATGTAGCGGTGCAGAGCATAGTGAAACAGTATGGTACGCCATGCTATATCTATTCTAGAGCGACGTTTGAACGACATTGGAAAGCATTTGATGATGCCTTAAAAGAACATGCGCATTTAGTTTGTTATGCGGTTAAAGCTAATTCAAACTTAGCTGTATTAAATATTCTGGCTCGACTAGGTTCGGGATTTGATATTGTCTCGCTTGGTGAACTCGAACGCGTCATTGCCGCCGGTGGCGACCCTGCCAAAATAGTTTTTTCAGGTGTGGGTAAACGTGCTGATGAAATGCGCCGTGCCCTGGAAGTGGGTATTTATTGTTTTAATGTGGAATCGGAAGCAGAGTTGTTGGTATTAAACGACGTTGCGAAAGAAATGAATTTACAAGCAGTGATTTCATTACGTGTGAATCCTGATGTGGATGCGAAGACACATCCGTATATCTCTACAGGTTTAAAAGAAAATAAATTTGGTATTGCGATTGAAAATGCCGAAGCCGTATATTTAAAAGCAGCGAATCTCTCGAATATTGAAGTGCATGGAGTCGATTGTCATATCGGTTCACAGCTCACCGAGCTGTCACCTTTTGTCGATGCTTTGAATCGGGTTTTGATGTTAATTGATCGCCTTGAAACACAAGGGATTAAATTACAGCATATCGATTTAGGTGGAGGTCTCGGAATTCAATACAACGAAGAGCAACCGCCTTTGCCTGCGGCTTATGCAAAAGCGGTAAGCGATGTTTTAGGTGATAGAAAATATAAGTTACTGATTGAACCCGGGCGGGCGATTGCAGGCAATGCAGGTATTCTGGTCACCAAAGTGGAGTATATTAAAGACGCTCCTAAAGGTAGTGATGGTGGTAAAAGTTTTGCGATTGTCGATGCGGCAATGAATGATTTAATGCGTCCGGCGTTATATTCGGCCTGGCAAAAAATTATCCCGTTAACGGAAACTCCCAAAGCCGGAGTAGAAGAAAAAAATTACGATGTGGTTGGCCCTGTATGTGAAACCGGTGACTTTTTAGGCAAAGACCGCAAGTTAACTATTGCAGAAGGTGACTATTTGGCAATACGTTCTTCAGGTGCGTACGGTTTTTCAATGAGTTCTAATTACAATACTCGTGAACGCGCTGCTGAAATAATGGTAGATGGTGAACAAGTGCATGTGGTGCGTCAGCGTGAAAAAGTAATGGATTTATTTGCCGGCGAATCAGTGTTGCCCTAAAAATTTTCAGCTCGTTTTATTTAACGAATAGTAAATTCAAAGAATAGTACAATTAATGAATATTCAATTTTCAAAAATGCATGGCCTGGGGAATGACTTTGTTGTTATTGATGCCATAGCGCAACCAATAAACCTGTCAAGCGAACAAATTCAATTTTTAGCCGACCGGCATTTTGGAATCGGTTGTGATCAATTACTGTTAGTCGAAAATACGGCACTTGCGAATGTTGATTTTAGATACCGTATCTTTAATTCAGATGGCGGAGAAGTGGAGCAGTGCGGTAATGGTGCGCGGTGTTTTGCGCGCTTTGTTCGTGTTAAAGGCTTGACAGATAAAAAAGTAATTCGTGTTGAAACGCAAAGTGGTATTATTGAGCTGCATATTGACGATAAAGAAAATGTAACCGTTGATATGGGGGTAGCGAATTTTAGCCCGACATCGTTACCAATGAAGACGGATGATTTAAATATACTTAACAATGACAGGTATAGTCTAAAATTAAACAGTCAGCTGATTGAATTTGGTGCGGTTTCAATGGGTAATCCACACGTTGTTTTACTAGTGGATAACGTGGATAAAGCCAATGTCGAAACACTCGGCCCCATACTCGAAGCACATGCTATTTTTCCACATCGCGTTAACGTCGGCTTTATGCAGATTATTGATCGGAAAAACTTGCGTTTACGTGTTTATGAACGCGGGGTTGGTGAAACAAAAGCGTGTGGTTCAGGAGCATGTGCCGCAGTGGTTGTGGCACAACAATGGGGTTTGGTTGATAAGAATGTGCAAGTGCAGTTACCTGGCGGAACATTGACAATACAACGCACAGAAAACGCTAATGTATTATTAATTGGTGATGCAGTACTGGTGTTTGACGGTCAAATCAAGCTGTAAGGCATTTGTCTCAGGCATAGCCTGCTCGTGTTGGCCGGGTTTGTTTTTTTAATTTAGATTTGATTAATCAGAGTTATTACAATAAAGTCAATATACGGACTTTTATAAGGTCTTAACTCTCCCGTTTTCAGGAAGCGTCTTAATGGCCATTCAAAAGAATATATTACCAAAAACCGATAAACTTATGGATCATGATATTGTTCAATACCTGCGTGACCATCCGGACTTTTTTGAGCAACATCAAAAATTACTTGCAGATATGGCTCTGGTACACAACAGTGGCAGTGCGATTTCATTAATTGAACGTCAGGTAAGTATTTTGCGTGAGCAAAAAGAGGAGGCACTTTCTAAACTACACGTGCTTATCGATGTGGCTGATAAAAATGAACAACTCAGTCGACGCTTTAACTCTTTAATTCTAGCTTTACTTGATACCAAGTCGTTTGGACAGGTTATCGAATTTGTCCAGCAACGATTAGTTAAAGACTTTGATGCACAGCAGGTAGCTATTCGGGTTTTAAAGCCAGCAAAGACCACTGCGGAAAATCCAACTGAGATTGATCCTGGCGATGAGCTCTACTTAAGTTTGTTTGCTAAAGTTATTGAAAATAGAAATCCTGTTTGTGGCCGCTTGCCAATTGATCAAACAGAATTATTGTTTGGGGACGGACATGAAGAAATTCGTTCTGTAGCGCTTATACCCTTAATTAAAGATACCCAAAGTGAATGCATGGGCTTGCTTGCCATTGGTAGTGCTGATAAGAATCGCTTCCGCGCAGATATGGGTACTTTATTTTTGAGTCACTTGAGTATGGTTTTATCGCGTGTGATTGAGCGGCATGTGGTGAGAGCGGGCTAAGCAGAAATTATTGCTATGTCACTCGTATTTCGAGATCAAATTAAAGACTACCTCGATGAACTTCAATATCAACGTCGCCTATCAAAGCATACGCTTTCAAATTACCGGCGCGACTTAAGTGCCTTTTCAGAATATTGTGAACATGCTTATGCGAATGAACTCAATGAATGGCCTGATATTCTGTCGGCGCATATTCGCCAATATATAAGTAAGCGCCACCAGCAAGGTTTAGCGCCAGCCAGTTTGCAGCGGAATTTATCATGTGTGCGATCCTTTTTTAATTATTTATTAAAACAAAACATAATAAAAAATAATCCGGCGAAAGGTATTTCCGCACCTCGCAGTGGGCGACATTTGCCGCATGTATTGGATGTTGATCAAACCAGTCGTTTAATGGAAATTAAAACAAATGAAGATATTTTGGCGATACGTGACAAAGCTATTCTGGAGTTATTTTATTCTTCAGGACTACGCTTAACGGAACTAGTGCAATTAAATCTGGCTGACTATAAAGACAAGAAAGTACGTGTGCTCGGCAAGGGCAATAAGCAGCGTGAAGTACCCGTTGGCAAGCAAGCCCAAATAGCTCTCGCACAATGGCTTACACGAAGATGTGAGTTATTAACGTCTGAATTAGAAAATATCACAGATTCTGAACAAGCAATATTTCTGGGTAAGCGGGGTAGGCGTATTTCACCTCGTACTATTCAAAAACGGATGAGTGACTGGGCAATTAAACAAGGCATTGATATACATGTTCATCCGCATATGCTGCGTCATTCCTTTGCGAGTCATATTCTAGAGTCAAGTGGTGATTTACGTGCTGTACAGGAATTGCTGGGACACAGTGATATTTCAACTACGCAGATTTATACCCATTTGGATTTCCAGCATTTAGCTGAAGTGTACGATAAAGCACATCCGCGCAGTAAGAAATGATGTATATGTAATCGATAAGTTTGATACAAAATCATCTACTATCAATATAGCTCGCAAGGCTAATCCGTTTGGGTGATTAAAAAATGACCAATAACTGTTAGTCTGAGCGCTGACTATCAACATAAATACAATTTTTCGGGGAAGCGAAATGAGTCAAAAATTTAGTGTTTTAAAAGGTTTAGTTACTGTGATCGCAGGCTTGGCTATTGCTACGTCCAGCTATGCAGATAATAAGCGCAAATCAGCTGTTAATAAAGTGAAGGGTAGTTTATCGGTAATGGTCTTAGGTTCTGGTGGACCTATTGCAACTGCAGAAGGTCGTGCAAGCGCAGGCTATTTAATTTTTACTGATGGTAAGCCACGTATATTAATGGATGTGGGTGGTGGAACGTATCAGCGTTTAGCGCAAAGTGGCACCAACGTTAAAGATTTAGACATTGTTTTGTTAAGTCATCTTCACGCTGACCATACAGGCGATTTAACCGCTGTGCTGAAGACGATTTATTTTCACAATAATCTTGCCCGTGGAGCAGCAGCTGCACAAGGCATTACATTACCAGGTCGGACTGCACCGATTAATGTTTATGGTCCAACTTCATCAGCATTACCCGTGGCAACGCCTGGTGTTAGTTATCCGAATGGAAAATTGGTTTACCCTTCAACTGCAGATTACACCCATGCCCATTATTCTATTCCACGAGGTGGTGTAGAGCATTATCTTAAAGCATTTGTTGCTGGCATCAGTGATGACGATGGCCCAATGGGTCCTGGTGGTCCGGTGAGTGATTTCGCATATACCGCAAATGATTTGCTTTCAAAAGTGCCGGGTGCCCCAATTCAACCTGTATTGTCTACTGATGATGGTCTGGTTATCACGGCTATTGCTGTAGATCATGGCCCCGTTCCAGCGCTTGGTTTTAGAATTGATTACAAAGGTCATAGTGTCGTTTACTCCGGCGACACTGGCACAAAAGGACGTGGTCCAAATCCATTTGCTCCGGGTAATCCCGGCTCTGATAATATGGTAAAACTTGCTGCCGGTGCCGATATGTTAATTTATGATACAGCGGTTATGGAATTGGGCGACATGCCAGCGAATCCATTGTTCCACATTTTACATACCCAGCCTTCGTTAATTGCTGGTGTAGCAAAGACTGCAAATGTAAATACGTTAGTGTTATCACATTTAACTCCCGTGACCAGTCCACGAGTAGATGAAATAGCCGATATCATTAAAGGGGCCGGTTTTACCGGTAAGATTAAAAAAGCTAAAGATTTAAAGGTTTATAATCTTGATGACAGTGATGATGATTAATTTTTAATTATTTTTGAACCTAAACAAGCCGCTCAGTTGTGCGGCTTTTTTATTATATAAGTTTTAATGAATATAATGTATGGTGAGAAATTTTTTTATTTGGAGTGATTTGTGAATTTACATAAGGGGTGTATTTGTTTAGCGGTTCTTTGGTTTGCAAACAGATGAAATCAATATTTTTTTAGTGCAATGAATCTTCACCGTTCGATTTAGCATAAAAGCTTCAACTCTTGCAGACCTTTACAATGTCTTTATTAACAAATTTTGGGTAAAGCTGCTGTTGGTGCTCGACAGTTAAGGCTTGTTGTTTGCATGCCATATTTTCAAGTATGGCTCGCGTGGTATCGCCAAAGTGTTGCAACAATAGCAACCAGAGCGCGTGCCAGTCAAGATAGTCACAAACAACGGTATTAACCGGTTCATTTATCCAGCGACGATTAATTAGGAGTTTAGAAAATAGTTTTTTAGGGAGTGTTCCGCCTTGTCCATACCTTGCTGTCTGTTGCTACAGCATCAATATCAATAACATTCATCACACCACGAAAAGGATTCAGCATCCGTTGGCTCTAGTAATGTGGCTTGAGTTTTTTGATATTAGTACGGTTTCATCAATTTAAATTAAGCATAGTTAATAAATTCATACTATTTTAGGCAAAATGACAGCCACAACGTGATAAACTGCCATTTTAGAGACTATTTGAACAGGATTTAATATGCAAATTGAAGATAACAAGATTGTAGTAATGAATTACACCTTAACCTCAGATGATGGTGAAGTGCTTGACCAGTCAGATGACGGAAGTTTTGCCTACTTGCATGGTGCGCAAAATATTATTCCGGGATTAGAAAATGCCTTGGTCGGTAAAAAAGCCGGTGATAAGCTGAATGTTAAAGTCGCACCAGAAGATGGTTATGGTGAGCGTAACGCAGAAATGGTACAGGTTGTAGGCAAAGAAATGTTTGAATCGGAAACCGAGATTGAAGTGGGTATGCAGTTTAATGCTGAAGGCCCGGAAGGTCATCCGCTGATGATTACGGTAACCGCTGTAGAAGGTAATGATATTACTATCGATGGCAACCATCCATTAGCCGGTGTTGGTTTAAATTTTGACGTATCAATTGTTGAAGTGAAAGATGCCAGTAAAGAAGAGATTGAACATGGACACGTGCATGGGCCAGACGGACATCACCACTAATAAAAAAGGCGCTTGATGCGCCTTTTTTTACATTGTAGTAATCTTAAACTCGAAGTGGCGTAAATAAAATTTTCAATTGTGGGTGTTGAAAGTTTTAGAAGAGGAATAATAATTATACAATGGCAATTGAATGGTCCAAGAGTACAAATGAATGTCAGTATGAAGTCCGTTCAGCAGGCGCTACTCGTCGCTTATATACGAATCAGGTTTTTCATAGTCAATATAATCCCAATAAAGTACTTCAAGGTGGAATTTGGGATTTGCTGTATTTACCGACATTTTGTATTGCCGAGGACAAGATACAGCGCGTCCTTGTGTTAGGTGTAGGCGGTGGAACGGTTCTGCAACAGCTACACAAATATATTGCACCAAGGGAGATAACGGGTATTGAGCTAAATCCAGTGCATCTATTTGTCGCAAAAAAATTCTTTGGTTTAAAACACAAATCTTTTGAACTGATAGAAGCCGATGCCATTGCCTGGCTGAAAAAATATAAAGGTAAAAAATTCGATTTAATTATTGATGACTTGTTTGGTCACCATAATGGTGAGGCCGATCGCGTTATTAATGTGAATAAGAGCTGGTCTGATATTTTATTAAAAAATTTGAATCCCGATGGAATGCTAGTGATTAATTTTGGGTCGAATGCAGAATTCAATAATTGTGCTTTAGTCGCGTATAAGAAAATATTCAACACGTTTAAATCTATTGTTCGATTAACCTTGCCACAGTACGAGAATGCAATTGGGGTATTTTCGAAACTTCAAGTTGATGTAAAAGTAATGCGTGATAGTTTTAAAAAAGTGACTGGTTTGAAATCATGCCTGGAATTAAAATACAGCGCGAAAAGATATAAATAAATTTTTAATGCTTCCAGAGTTTCTGCCACCAACGCTTACGCTGTTGTGTAAGTACGCTTTTATCTTCCAGGGGTTTGGGGGGGGTAATTGATAATATCCAGCCGGGTAAGGGAGGGTTATTACTGAATCCACAACTCACACCTAAATTATTGGGGTCATATATTTTGATGTATGTAGGTGCGGCTTTGTCATCAGCATATACAATACCACAATAATCTTCATCGTGATCCTTGCGAAGTAAACTATCAATCTCAGTTATAAAGTGTAGAAGTTCTTCTGAACTTACAGGTGAATCTGGTACGTGTTCACCAATGGCGTATATATACCAGTTATCAAGTTGAGCATGCTGCTTTAATACTTCCCAAAACGAGCTTAAATCATCCCAGCGCATGCAACTAGTAAAACTGCCTTTAAATTTTTCATAAAAAGGATCGAGATAGCTAGTATTAGAATTTATATGGGTCATATTACTATTATAGATATTTTTATAAATTATGCTGTGGCTTTGAAAACAAGAATACGGTTATTAGCGGGCATTGGGTGATCTTCAATAAATATAAGTTGCGGATGGCCAGATTGAGGATTAATAGATTCCTGAACCCCAAGTGCACAGAGTGTTTCGAAATCCCGGACCCCACTATTCGGATCACGTGCTTTAAGCCAGATATCGAATTGCGCATTGCTTGGACTACTAAACTCACCGTTATAGTTGAATGGTCCATAGACGCAAAACAGTCCATCAGGTTTTAATATGGAACGGATACCGGTAAACATTGCTTGTACAGCGGGCCACGACATAATGTGAAGTGTATTAGCAGAAAAAATATAATCAACAGAGTCTATGGGCCAGCGTGATTGGGTTACGTCTAAAATCCTGGCAGGATGGACATTAGGGAGGTTAGTCGATTGACGCCATGCTTCAATGCCCTTGATGTTTGATTCTGTGTCGGACGGTTGCCAGTTCAAATGTGGTAAGTGTTTTGGAAAGTAGCTGGCATGCTGGCCAGTGCCACTACCAATTTCGAGCACAGTGGCTTTATCTTTAGTAAACCATTGGTTAATAATAGAAAGAATAGGTTCTTTATTTTGCTCGCAGGATTCGGAATAAGGTTTATTTATCATCAAGGTATTATTATCAAATTGAAACGAATGAGCAATGATTTCGGGAAAATAAATAATAGGCTTTTTTGAAACAATTTCGCAAATAAACAGACTAAAATGGAGTAATATGCTTATAAATACGGAAGGGTCTTATGATGATAAATCCAGTAAATAGAAAAAGTATTCTAAGTTTTCTCCTTTTAGCTGTTGTGGTTACTAATGCATTTGGCCTAGAGAAAGAAAATGAGGCG
>Ga0316206_1002384_pt1 | contig 12796 bp, 11 predicted proteins | sample 6monthpyrite_MG_FD_204942 | JGI IMG/M metagenome (GOLD analysis project Ga0316206, IMG submission 204942) | Microbial mat bacterial communities from mineral coupon in-situ incubated in ocean water Damariscotta River, Maine, United States -... | ecosystem: Environmental > Aquatic > Marine >...
CGAGGCAAATACTGATTTGCCGGTTTAGTGCCGTGCTCTGGCATTAATGAAAAGCCATTGTTCTTTTGCACCATTTTTGATGCTTCTGATTCAGGATCATGCACATCACCAAAAATTCGCGCACTCGCCGGACAAGCAATGACACAGGACGGTTTTCTTTCTGCTTCAGGAATTGTTTCGTCATAAATTCGATCAACACACAGGGTGCATTTTTTCATGACCTTTTCATGCTCGTCAAATTCGCGTGCGCCATATGGACAAGCCCATGAACAATATTTACAGCCGATACACTTGTCGTAATCTACAAGTACAATGCCATCTTCCTCACGCTTATGACTCGCGCCCGTAGGACAAACCGGGACACATGGCGGGTCTTCACAATGTAAACATGACTTAGGTAAGTGCACTGTATCCGTATTTGGAAAACTACCCACTTCATATGTCTGCACACGATTAAAAAATACGCCAGATGGATCAGCGCCGTAGGGATTGTCATCAGGTAATGCACCTGCATAACCTGACGAGGTATTCCATTGCTTACAACTGGTGACACAAGCGTGACAACCGACACAAACATTTAAATCTATGACTAACGCTAGTTGCACCATTATTTTTTCTCCCCGAATAAACCTTTGCCTGCAAAATAAGACAACACTGATTTTCTTTCTGGTGTACCCGGTACTGCTTTCATTGGACTAAACTGTGGCCACGACACATTTTCGTCACCTTCAGCTTTGTATACTTTGACTTTCACATCATACCAACCTGCCTGGCCCGTTACCGGATCAGAGTTTGAAATGTGATCACCTTCATTGCTATCGGGGGCCGGCGGTAATTCTTCCGAAATTAAATGGTTAAGTAAAAACCCTTTCCGTGATTCATTTGCATCCGACTCCAGATTCCAGGCACCTGATGATTTACCAATTGCGTTCCATGTCCAGACGGTTCCAGGTTCAACAGCCTCAGAAAAACGACACATTGCTCTCACTTTGCCGTGCATGGATTCAACCCACACCCAATCGCCATCATTGAAGCTACCCTTTTCACCCGGCTTTCCGCCCAGTTTAGGACTCATGTATAAATAGTTATGCGCATGAATCTGACGTAACCAGGCATTTTGCGAATCCCAGCTATGATACATTGCCATTGGGCGCTGCGTTAGCGCACTTAATGGAAATTCTTCAACGTCTGTTCGCTGTTCTTCAATCGGCTTGTAATAAAATGGAAGCGGATCAAAATACGTTTTAATTCTTTCGCGTAATCGCTCTGGCGGTTGACGTCCTTCACGCTTACCTTCTGCAGCTAAACGAAAACTTTGTAAAATTTCAGAATAAATATGAATAACAATTGGGTCAGATTTTCCGATAAAGCCGTTAGTTTTCGACCAATCAAGATAACCTTTATTAAAGTTACGCATGTACTGATGTTTCACTGGAATATGGTATTGAAAAACGCAATTGTTTTTCTCATACATATCCCACTGCTTTTGGTTAGGCTCACCTTTGAGAGATTTCTCTCCATCTTTACCACGCCATCCGGCAAGAAAACCCTGACCGGAGCCTGGTGCTGTTTCAAAATTTATAACAAAATCAGTGTAACCTTTAAATTTTCTAGTCCCGTCTTCTTTGGTAAACGCGGGCAATTTCAAACGGCCGGCAAGTTCGACCAGCATTTCCTGAAATGGCTTACACTCATCTTTTGGAGCAACGACCGGTATACGAACTGAATCAACCACTGCATCGTATTCTGAAATAGGGCGATCAAGAATTGAAATTGTGTCGTGTCGCTCAAGATAGGTTGTATCCGGCAAAACTAAATCGGCAAAAGAAACCATTTCTGATTGAAACGCGTCACACACAACTAAAAATGGAATTTTAAATTCACCGTCTTCATTTTTATCATTCAACATGTCACGAACCGATGTCGTGTTCATTGTTGAATTCCACGCCATATTGGCCATAAAAATAAACATCGTATCAATTGAATACGGATCTCCACGCCATGCATTAGTAATCGCGTTATGCATTAAGCCGTGCATGGAAAGCGGATGCTCCCATGAAAACGCTTTGTCTAATCGAACCGGCTCGCCCTTTTCATCAACAAACAATTCTTCCGGACTGGAAATGGAACCCAGTGGCGCACCATTTAATGGGGTGTTTGGTTTAACGGCTTCAGGGCCATTAGGGACTGGTGGCCCTGGTGGAATCGGTCGAGGAAAAGGTGCCTTGTGTCGAAAACCACCGGGGCGGTCTATCGTACCAAGTACTGTTAACAATAATGAAAACGCGCGAATAGTTTGGAAGCCATTTGAGTGTGCTGCCAATCCACGCATGGCATGGAATGAAACTGGGCGAGCCGTTACTGAGTCATATTTTTTACCCCAGCTATCCTCCCACTCAACCGGCATTTCAAAACTTTGCTTGAGCGCTGTGTTACCCAGCTCTCGGGCTAAACGATAAATATCGTCAACAGGAATTCCGGTAACGGTTGATGCTTCTTCCGGTGTGTATTCATTAATACGATCTGCCATTAATTGAAAAGCCGGAACAACTTTTGTTCCATCGGCTAACTGGTAGCTACCTAACAACGCCGGTTTTGCGTTTTCAGTTTTAAATGGAACCAGTTTATTTTTATTCTCATCCCACCAAAGTGCTTCACCTTTTTCATCACGCGCCATCATGCCGAAGTCATTGCTGGTTTCGTCCTGAATGACCATTTGTGCGGAATTTGTGTATTCGGTTAAAAACGCTTTGTCGATTAAACCTTCATCAAGCAAAACTCGCAGCATTGCCATAATGAGAATGCCGTCAGTGCCGGGTTTTATCGGGACCCATTCATCAGCAATGGCGGAATAACCTGTACGAATCGGGTTGACAGAAATAAAACGTCCACCGTTTCGTTTAAATTTTGCGATTGCCGCTTTTAACGGGTTTGAATGATGATCTTCTGCGGTGCCGAACATCATAAAAACTTTGCTTTCATCCAGATCAGGTCCACCGAATTCCCAGAATGATCCACCAATAGTGTATATCATCCCCGCTGCCATATTCACTGAACAAAACCCACCGTGAGCGGCATAGTTTGGAGTACCAAATTGGCGAGCGAATAAACCCGTCAGTGCTTGCATCTGATCACGACCGGTAAATAACGCAAACTTTTTAGGGTCTGTTGCACGAATATGCGTAAGCCGTTTTTCAAGAATATCATAGGCTTTATCCCAGGATATTTCTTCAAAAGCAGCGTCGCCTCGATCTGTTCCTGGTTTCCGCAATAATGGTTTGGTTATTCGAGCTGGCGAATATTGCTTCATTATTCCTGAAGATCCTTTCGCACAGATCACACCTTTATTCAAAGGGTGTTCAGGATTACCCTGAATATAACGCACTTCGTTATTATGTAACGTTACACGAATGCCGCAACGACACGCACACATATAACACGTGGTATTTTTGGTTTCGACTTTTACGTCACCCGTTTGGGAATCGCCTTGTTGCATATGATTTCCTATTTAATCTTTCCACAAATGTCCGCTCGGATTTAGCACTGGTTTACATTAGAGTAATTATTGAGCAACAATAACCATCACTATCGCCAGTATAAAAAGAGAGCAGACAACATCTATAGCCGTACTTTAACTAGTTAACAACTAAATCGCCAATTAAGCGTTTTAACCGCGCCATAAAAATTGCTTTAAGCTCAAAACACACAATACTTGAATTCACCCAGTCGCTATGGGTTTAATACTCTATCCAAAATTCGATAAGAAGAAGTCGTTTTTCTCTCATTTAAAACTTCATTGAATCAGTAAAAACAATCCCGTATCATCCCGACGAATATTTAACAAAACACCTCTATTAGATTGCTTTAACGCTCTCTTGAGGTCTTCAAAATTATTCACGAGTTTCCTGTTCACCGCCACAATTACATCACCTTTTCGTAACCCTGCATTCCAGGCGGTACTATTTCTTAACAACTTCACAATTTGCAGGCCTGAATTCTGCCCCGACGCCTGATTAGAACCTATATTTGATTGGGAACCATCCTGTTTCACGATACCCAATACTGCTCCGGAAAATATCTTTGATATCCGGTCGCCATCAACACGTTGCTGCTCTTGTGCGGTAATTATGGCTGAAACCTTTAATTGGCCACCGTTTCTCACTATCTCTAAAGCAACTTTTCGTCCGACTCTTAACAAGCCGATCACATTTTTTAAGTCAGCGCTATTATTGACTCGTCGATTTCCCACCGAAACAATCACATCTCCTGCTTTTAATCCGGCTTTTTCGGCAGGTGAATTCGCATGTACTTGAGAAATAATCGCGCCATCAAGTTGTTTCATACCAAATGCGCGAGCAAGATCTGGTGTTAAGTCTTGCACGTAGACACCTAATCGTCCGCGCTTAACTTCACCAGCAGTAACCAACTGATGCTTGATGTCTTGCACCATATTTGTCGGTATGGCAAATCCAATTCCTACGTTACCTCCGCTCTTAGATAAAATTGCGGTATTAATACCTACCAGCTCTCCACGTAAATTAACCAAAGCTCCACCTGAATTACCCGGGTTGATTGATGCATCGGTTTGAATAAAGTCCTCAAAACCTTCAATCCCCAGCCCGCTTCGGCCTAACGCGCTGACAATACCGGAAGTCACTGTTTGCCCAAGACCAAACGGATTACCAATAGCCACGACGTAATCACCCACTCTCAATTTATCGGAGTTTGCAAAATCAACATCAACTAAGCCTTTTGCCTTGATCTGAATGACAGCAACATCTGTATCAGGGTCGCTACCGAGTAACGTAGCTGTAAATTTACGGTTATCGCGCAGTGTCACCGTAATTTCATCGGCTTTGTCTATGACATGATTATTTGTGACGATATATCCATTTTTAGCATCAACCACAACCCCAGAACCTAGACTCTGCTCTTCTTTCTCCTGGTATCGTTCCGGAAGATTAAAAAACCGGCGAAAAAATGGATCGTTAAGCAACGGATTATCTTTAACGAGCACTCGACTTCGCGTAGAAATATTAACAACAGCGGGCGTGATTTTTTCCAGCATGGGTGCAAGAGATGGCATTTCCTGTCCACTGGCTGCAACCAAAGCTTGAGCAGGCACGGCTGAGACCGAATATGAACTATAAAATGATAAAACCGCTAGCAAAGTAAAACTCTTAAACATTAAATAACCTCTTCGCTTTTAAACTTTCAGATATTGACAAAATGGCATTCTATCTAAGTTTACGTTATGCTCGAAGTCAATCTTCTAACTAATTTTTGTATTAAAACAATAATTGCTATGAACAGTTTTTTTCTTTCTATTTGCGCGTTTATCATCGGTATTTGCTGGATGGCTTCAGCACCGTTAAAAACGGCATTAGTAAGTGTTGGCTACGATATTGTTCCTGATGACAATATTTTGATTGCAATTATCGCTGTTATTTTTGTCATAGTGATAAAAAAGATTCATTATCTGGTGGGATATACTGATGAAATATTGCCCTTTTATCTAAGCCTTCTTGGCCTGGCACTCGCCACAGCCGGCGTCTTTTTATATACGCGTTTGATGTTGCTGGGCGGCCTTTGTCTAATCGGTGCAGCTTATTGGAGCAAAGGCGTTGTCATGAGCTATTACCGATAGTATCTTTGATAAAAAATATTCGAGAAATAGGTCAGGCCATCTCATCTAACATTTCCTTTGCAAGTTGCTTCAGACTTTCACACAAATTTTCAGATATTGTTTTCAAGTCTTGCTGTAACCTGCCTAATCTAGGCTCTACGACATTATTCAAATTTGGTTCTATATTGTAACTGATATTATAAGTTTGACCGAAATCAGATAATACGATGTGCCATTCATAACCCAATTTTTTCGCGTTAATCAAACGCCGTATATGTCTTAATAATAATTGAGGGTAAACTGAGTTAGTGGCATAAAAAGTGATTTGAGGTAATTTCCACAACTTTCCATCATGACTAAAGTGGCCTTCACAAGACCAGCATGTTTCAATTAGTCTCGTTGCCGTTAATTCAAAAACCAATGAAACAACTTTTTCTTCTATTGGAAACCTGATGGGATCTGATGATAATGATGCTTGTGCGTCAACACAACTTGATGAACAATTCGCTGGCCTATGTGTTTGACAATTATCACACGGTGACTCTTCTTCGGGTGTAGGCTGAGCAATCAATAACTCAAGTGCCTCTTTCATTTGCAAAAAACTTTCTGTATCTTCTCTGGGTCTATTTATACGCATTTTCTAACTCTATTGGCGAATAACAGGTTAGCTATCGTCATTTAATTAAATACCTTAATTTCGGCTGTGTTAAATATAAGTATGGCTAATGTGTAACCACCTAGTTTGACTCCTCAAGTTTAATCACCTAATAAACGATAATATTCATATTATTAATCGCCGGTACTTCCGATTTTATGACGACCTATATCCCATTTGACAATACCTGGTTAGAGCAACTTATTCGATCACCTGATCAAACGTTTCATGGCTCTCTTGGTCAACAAAAATACTCCGCTCAAATCGTCATTCCACACTATCTTCACCAATTGGAGCGTTATTTTCAAAGCGTCATCGGTGGCTCGTTGCAAAACGAATGCTCAAACTCAAACGTGCCTTTTACCTTTGAACATTTTGGCGTGTCCATCAAATTTCAGAACCCACTTGAGGTCAATTTATACGATAATGAACTATTTCTAAATCCGGGATTATTAGAGATAATAAATCGGATTGGTCCCATTATGTTCAAGAATGTGTATTTCAATACTTCAATTAGAGATGACGGACACCGGAACCGTTTTCCACAGTTTCAATTCCACATAGACCGCAGTAAAAAACAACCAACGAGATATTCACTCTATACAAGAAACCCTTTTGATGAAGAGCAAAAATATCCACGAACCGCTTCCACTTTATTCACGTCGAATATATCTGCCTATTTACAAGGTGTTAAACAAGGCTTACTTAAAAAGCATATTGATCAAGGCTCGCCCACTTCCGCTCTATTATTTGAAAAAGAAGATTTAGAAGATATTTTTGGCAAGGTAATTCTTGAGCAACGGTGGGATGAACCTGAGGGAACCGGTGAAATCGCAATAATTGACAACGCCACAGTATTACATGCCAGTTATTATCGGGATGCTAGTCAGTCGGGTTACCGGATTGGGGTTAGGTATCTTGCCGGCAATGAGATAAATTAGCGCACAACATTATTAAAAAGAACAACGAAAAAAGGCTCCAGAAGGAGCCTTTTAAAATCAAAGCATAAAAAACTACACTTTCATTTTACGTCGTGAAATAACAAGGCCTAAAAGTCCTAATCCCAAAAGCGCCATTGCATTCGGGGCAGGGAGTGGAAAAGGCGGCACAGTGCCACTCGATGCGACCGTGGCTGCATCATGTGAAAATGGCGCAAAATCATCTCTATCAATATCTCCGCCACCTCTGATTCTTGTATTATATAAATCGAAATGAAGCTCAAACCCACTTAACAAATCAGAGGTATCAACATCAAATCCAACATAAGCCATTTCATTACCTGAATTTAATAATGGGTTAGTACCAGGTGTGTTTTCAGTATTTGAATCACTGCGCGTCTGAGCAATATCAAAATTGAATGCAATTTCAGTAAATAATGTATCAAATATATCGTGACGCGCTAAATCGCCGCCATCGAATAAAATATTTGATTCAAAAGGCGGGACGCCGTAACTCATATCAGCCGTATTATATGAAGTACCATTAACTGAAAACGACCCAAAATCCGTCCCAGCTGTTGTCCCCCTTGGAGAAATAGCAAACGAAATATAATGCTCTTGCGTGAAGTCAGCTTCAGCGCCATTTCCGTTTGCAGTATTTCCGTACGCATACAAAGTAAACAAATCAGAAGACGTTGTTATTGTTTCATCCGCTGTATCGTAGAACGTATTATCACTGACAATATCCAACTGTAATGCGGGAGTAGCAATGGCAGCTGAACAAAAAAATAAGCTGCTTACTATAAAAATAAAACCTATATGATGTCTTATCATCTCTCATTTTTCCTTTCTTTTTAGAATCCTTTCCATGGCACAACGTATGTCGCCCATTAACGACAATTTAAGCAAGCATTAAGCCACGGCTTAACCAATTGATTTTTAAATGAAAGAATAATGTAAGAAATTCCAATGTAAATATTATCGACAAAATAATCAATACATACTCTGCCAAAATCAATCAACAACACACCGAAACCCAATATCCTCAGCCATCGTATCGGCCGGTGCGTACTGTCTTGTCGCATTACGATAAAAGTAACTAATGGCATAATGGCCCATGCCCCCACTTCCGCCACGTATCGTTTTATTTTTTTCGCCATACTCCACATCTTTGTAATCTGAACCCGGTATTGCGTCGTACCAGTCAGCCGTCCATTCCCACACATTACCGGACATATCAAATGCACCATAAGGCGATGCATTTTTAGGAAATGCGCCGACTGCAGCTATGCCTTCTTCCTCTTCGGCATCGTCGCCGGTATTGGTAATTTTTGGATCCCAGTTATTACCCCATGGAAATTCACGGCCATCGGTGCCACGTGCTGCTTTTTCCCATTCCTGTTCTGTGGGTAATCTTCCACCGCGCCATGCGCAATATTTTTCGGCGTCAAACCAGGTGACACCTGTGACGGGCTTTTGATCGGAGATTTTTTGGGACGCCAGCATCTCCGGTATCAATGCTTCGCGTGTCATTTCTCGCGTATCGATATCTAACTTGAAATGATCAGCGGCGATCATGCGTAATGTTTCTATTTTTATGGTTTTCATTTGGCTTTCAGCAAGGCCGTAACCATTTGTTCCCCAGGCGACAGGTACTGCCCCTCTTTCACCGGCGTTTGATTTCAGTAAAAACTGTTTATAGTCATTATTAGTTGTTTCAAATTCATCAATACTAAATGCGTTTAGGTTTACTTTTCTTTCAGGGTGTTCATTGAGATACAGCGGTGCGGGAAAACCATATCGTTCCTGCATTCCTTCATTGTCCACTTTATTACTGCCCATAATAAATTCGCCAGCAGGTACTAACTTCATTGAAACCTGCATACTGGCTGCTTTTGCTGCCTTTTGAGATGTGTCTATACTTGGGCCTGTCACTTCTCCGACATTTTTTCCGCAACTCGCTATTAAAAACGCACTGGTGCTGGCCATTGCGACAACTAAAATCGTTTTATTCATTGTAATTTTTATCTCTCATTGTTTTTATTTTGCGCAGCGAAAACCAAAAGTGTCATTTTTTACTTTTTTTGCAAAAAAGGCGCGGTTATAAACTGGAGCTGATATTCCGCATTTATAAAATGAACAATCAAACCAGGATCCGCCTTTTAAGGTTTTATATCGCTCACCATAACTTTCTGAAAATACTTTATTATCGGGATATGCCTTATACCAGGAGCTTGTCCATTCCCAAACATTACCTGACATATCCAACAAACCATGTGGGCTGATGCCTTTCGGGAACATTCCTACTGGCATTGTATCTCCAAATTTACCTATTTTTTGCCAGCGCACCGGTGTATTTCCGCCTTCTAATTCAAACTCATTTCCCCAGGGATATGTTCTCTCATCAGTACTTCGTGCGGCTAACTCCCATTCTTTATCACTCGGTAGACGTTTTCCAGCCCATTCACAATAAGCACTCGCATCATTCCAGTTCACATACGTTACAGGATGATCAACTTTTCCTACAGGGTACGTTCTGTTTCTAAAATGCGTAGGGGATTTACGTTTTGTCGCATCGATAAACTTTTTATATTGACCGTTTGTTACTTCATATTTATCAATTTGATAAGATTTCAAGGTGACTGTATGTGGCGGCCCCTCATCTGATAATCGCTCATCCGTCCCCATCACAAAACTGCCGCCAGGAATTGTCACCATTTCCCCTGGTCCATCACCGAATCGGGATTGCCGATAATATACGTCGGTTTCTTCACGTAAATTGACAATGGACGCTTCGCGCTTAATCTTTTTATCTCTGGCGTAATCACCCCTGGCAAGTTTTGTTACCATGGATTTTAATTCGGTCGATTTGTGACATTGTGGGCAAGTATGATCAGCTAGCAATATTCTGGAAATGTCCACACCTTCAAGATGACATTGAGCACAATCTCCTAGACCATGCAAATGATCTTCAGGCGGTTCACTAACACCTGCACTAACACTCGCACTAGCAGTTTGAAAAAAGGCCACTTGAAAAAACACCAATAATGCAGTGATTGAAAATATATACTGCGATTTCATTTTTACCTCTTTACGAATTTTCATTTAAGCCTGATTATATCGTAAATTAATGATCGTTTTTCAACGACTGGCCAATTGTCGAACAATTGATGACCTATTGAGAAGTAATCATGGATATATTCAAAGAAGATAAAAAGATAATATCAAATACACCGGGGTGGGCCAGATACGTCGCACAGGATCCGGACGGTAGTTGGTGGGCATATGAGGCAGAGCCACACATTCATGACAATGGCTGGTATGAAAATGAAATTGGTCGGTTAAAGAAAATTGGCGATGGGGACAAAAATCAAAACTGGAAAAACAGTTTGCAGCTGAGCGGAATTAGAAGCACCTGACGCCAATAGTCACACGACCTTCGTTAATATTGTGCGCCAGGGTTACTTGGTGCGGCTTCCCACGCCTTGATGAATTCTTGCGAATGCGCTGACGAATGCAGATACGAGAATCTGGCCACCTGTCGACCCAGGTTTAATAAGCGTTTTTCTGTCGCTGCTTCAATATTTCCGTCTGCGAAAACAACATCAGCTAATGGAATTGAAACTTGATCAGGCACCACCCATGCGTGTAGCGATCTTCCAACCGATCTTAATGTGCTGATGGCATTATTTGCACCCAGCGCGCCAGCCGATACGCCGACTAGCCCAATCATTTTACCCTCAAACTCTTCAAAGCCCATAAGGTCTAATGCATTTTTAAGCACACCACTGTAACTCCCATGATATTCAGGGGTTCCTAAAATCACACCATGGGCACTCGTCACCTGTTCCCGAAGTTTTAATACATCTTCAGGGTAATCACCTGTAGTGTTTCCATCGCAAAAAACGAGATTATAGGTTCTTAAATCAATCATCTGTATTTCTACGCCCACTTGCTCGGCACCTGCAAGACATATTTCTAATGCTCGCTTTGTATGACTGTTTTCACGCAAACTGCCACAAATAGCAATTATTTTTATTTTAGTATCCATTACTTTTTCCGTTGGAGGGTTTTTCGTCTATGATTTAATAACTGAATGTTTCTTGAAGTAATTTGAATTGAAATACGCTACATCAAATACCGCACTGGCAATCGTTTTACTGCACCTTTTAATGTTATTCAGTGTGCCTGCAAAAGCGGTGAACACGGCCTTTATTATAGAACTGCCGCTGTATGACTCAGCCTACAATACCGACTTAAATGCTCAAAATCCAAGCATGACACAGGCGCTTCAGGTTAGTAAAGCATTTTACCAGTTTTCACACACTTCATTGCAAAAAGCCTGGGGGTCTAATACAGACGCGGGACTAATATCCATTATTTTATTTGACACTATCGCCACCTGGTTACCTTTATCCAATGGTTGGTTACATGAAGAATGGCACCGGAGCGTAATGGGGCAATACAACATTAAAAGCAGGAATGATATTTATGATCTTAAGCTATTCAAAGAAACCATTTCCGTCAGCAATGTCAGTGACACTGATTTAATTGAACTAAAACGCGATCACCCTGAAGATTTAATCAGGCTACATACAGCAGGATTGGAATCTCAAAACCAATTAAACCTGAGTATTGAAAGAGACCAATTTTTTGAAAACACACAGTCGTTTGACACAATTCTCCTGTGGCTGAACAGCATAAACACAATTGCGTATCTCAATGCTTGCTCCAGTATCGAATCAAACAAAATCACCAAAAAAATATTGGCCGCTGAAAATACTGACATTTCAGACCGTGATTTTACAGGGCTGGATTGTAACGCCTGGGCATACGATCTTTTTCGTCCAAATGAACCCTATGAAGACAGAGGCATTCATCCCAGTGGAAATGGAATAAACCGTTATATTAGTTTTGATAATCTCACAAATTCTGAACAACATTATCTACGCAAACAATATTACTTGTCGTTTTTAAACTTAATCGATCCCTTTTTGCTCACAAAACGATATTTTACATACACCACAACTAATCACACGCCGGTGCTATGGAACGCAAACATTAAACATTACCTGACACCTTTTGGTTACAGCATAAGTTTACACGGTTATTTTAAAACAGCTAAACACAGCTTCCTGATAACACTAAATAATCACTTTAACAAAAATCATTATTTCCCTGGCTTAGGTGCTGATATATTTAGCCTACCACTAAAGCTTATGCACCTTAACTTTATCAGTTCGATAAAAATTAGACTGTGGCAGCAACCGCGTCAATTTTCTTTTACTACGGCGTCGGCATCAAAAGGTGCCAGCATTTTGTCGCGAATAGAATACAAATGGACTCAAAAATTGAGCTCTTATCTTGATATTTCACATAAATCCGGCGGATGGTTAGCTGGAAATGTCTCTTTGAACAGTAGTACATCAATTTTACTGGGATTCCGGTTCCGGGCCTGATCATTGCTAGTTTTTATAATAGATCTAAATTGACTCAGTTCCCCCTGATTTACTCTTTAGCCTGTTAATTAATCTGTTATTTGATTATTTATAACGTAGTCATATACCCCCCGTAATA
>Ga0316206_1002385_pt1 | contig 12793 bp, 12 predicted proteins | sample 6monthpyrite_MG_FD_204942 | JGI IMG/M metagenome (GOLD analysis project Ga0316206, IMG submission 204942) | Microbial mat bacterial communities from mineral coupon in-situ incubated in ocean water Damariscotta River, Maine, United States -... | ecosystem: Environmental > Aquatic > Marine >...
ACAATAATAATTTGACTATTGATTTTATGTTTATAGCACCAGTTAGTTATTTAGAGATGGTATATTTACTTAAGAACTGTAGATTAGTTATGACAGATAGTGGAGGGCTCCAGAAAGAAGCATTTTTTTTTAAAAAAAGTTGTTTAACCCTTAGAGATGAGACGGAATGGGTCGAGCTTGTTGAAAATGGATTTAATTTACTTGTTGGTACTGATTTTAAAAAAATTATAGACGGTTTTAATCAATGCAAAAATGAAAATTTAAACTTTGATATTGATTTATATGGCAATGGAAGAGCCAGTGAAAATATTATAAAAGAGTTGTTGAAATGAAAGTAGTGATTTTTCCAAATGACCCACTCATCGCATATCTTGAAAAAGGTGAGCTAAAGGATAGATACTTTAATCCTAAAGATTTATTTGATGAGGTTCACTTCATTACATTTAGTGATAAAGAATGTGGTGTATCAGATATACAAAAAACTATTGGAGAGGCAAAGGGATATATTCACAGAGTAGATAAATTGTCAATATTAGACATGTTTTTTCCAAATAGAAGGATAAAAGAACTCAAAAATATTGTAAAAGATTTAGAATTTGACATAGTAAGAAGTTATAATCCCATATTTCAAGGTTATTTTGCCGGAGTAATGGCAAAAGAATTTAATAAGCCTTTTTTAATGTCTTTGCATGGTAATTATGATTTAGATATTAGGTATCAGTATTTTAAAAATAAAGATAAAAGATATTTAAAATATTTGTTGAGTAAAGTTACAGTTGAACCAAAAGCTTTAAAATTTACCACTCATGTTTTAGGTGCCTATAAATTCGCAGGTAAATATGCTATCGATAATGGAGTAGATGAAAAAAAAGTCTCAATAATTTATAATAGAGTCTATTTTGATAGATTTAGACCAAATGAAGAAACTTTGAATAAAGATAATATAAAAGTAATCTGTGTAGGAAGACTTATACAGGAAAAAGGTCAAAGAACATTAGTAGATGCTATACCGAAACTTAGTAGTAATATATCATTTACATTTGTAGGAGATGGAGAAGATTATGACTTACTTCAGTTAAAAGTAAAAGAATATAATATATCTGATAAGGTAACTTTTATCAAATCCATACCAAATGAGAAATTAGCTGAGCTTTATAGAGAACATGATATATTTTCCTTACCAATTCAGTATGGCGGCATATGTATTCCAGCGCTCGAAGCAACTGCCAGCGGATTGGCTTTAGTGATGCCACGTCCAGTACATGAAAAAAACCCGGAAATAACTGGAAAATATGCAAAAGTGGTCGAAAACACTATTGAAGATTTTGTAAATGGGATACAAGAAGTTGCTGATAATTTTGAACTAAGAAAAAGTATGATAGAAGAAGGCTTAAAAATTATAAAAGACTATAGTGGTGATATTATGGAAAATAACGAAGCAGATTTATATAAAAAATTAGTATCAGAAAGTCAGTAAATGAAAACAGAATTATTAAAATATTTATGTGATCCTTATGGTGACAATGCAGAATTTGAACTTATTGATATAGTATTGGGTGATAATGATGAAATTGAGACTGGGACATTGGTTAGTAGTTATGGCAATTATTATCCTATTATCAATGGTATTCCGAGAATCTTATCAGATGATTTTTTAATCAGCTTATCACCGGTAAGTGAAGATTGGATAAAAAAATATAAACCAAATATGAATGTGCCAATAATAACACTACAGGTTGAAGTAGCTAAATCTTTTGAATCTGAGTGGAAAAAATTTTCTAATATAACGGAAGAGTTTAGGAATATTTTTAATAATTATTTTAACTTATGGCAAGAAAAAAAAACTTTTGGAAATAATGTTTTAGACGCTGGCTGTGGAATGGGTAGATGGGCATATTATTCTTCTAAAAAAGCAGGTAAATTATTTTGTGTAGATATTTCGCAAGCGATAGATGTGGCAAAAAATAATGTAAACAGTGATAATAGTTACTTTGTTCAGGCTGATTTAACAAAACTACCATTTAAAAATAATATTTTTGATGCGGCATATTCATTGGGAGTACTCCATCATATTCCAGATACATTAAGTGCACTGAAAGAGTTGAAAAATAAAATTGTTGATGGCGGTGATCTGTTGACATATTTTTACTATTCTTTAGATAATAGGCCATTGTATTTTAAATTTTTATTTCATATTTCAAATCTTGTTAGAAATTTTGTTTCAAGACTACCTAAGAAATTAGCTCATATGATTTCTTGGATACTAGCTGTTATAGTTTATATGCCATTTATACAAATTGGAAAATTGTTTAATCTAATTGGCTTAACTAAAGTCGCTAAACAAATTCCTTTATATGAGGGGTACAAAAATGCAAATTTTTATATCATCTATAATGATAGTGTGGACAGATTTACAACGCCATTAGAGAAGAGATATTCAAAAGAAGAGATAATTGGCATGTACGAAAAACTAAATTTTAAAGATATACAAGTACAAAATGACATTCCGTATTGGGTGACTAATGGGATAAAAAGTCACTCATGAAAAATATTTTATTTATTCAATTTGATTACCCTCCAATCTTAGCTCCTGAATCTATACAAACACAAAGAAGAGCTATATCACTGGCTAATATGGGACATAGAATTACAGTCATAACTGGACATAATGGCCCAAAATATGAATATTTAGACGACACGCTGTTAGAGACTCATGAAAATATTAATATTATTAAAACTAAACAGCCATATTTTGAATCATCATTAAATATTGCATGTAAATTAATAGGAATTGATAGGAAGCTATGGTGGTATTTTTATGCTATTGAAAGTGCAATGAAAATAATTGAGAGTAATTCTATTGATATTGTTTATTCTCATTCGAACTCTATAGTGAATCATTTTGTCGGATTATTTTTGAAAGTAAAATATAAAAAAAACATAAAATGGATATCTCATTTTTCAGATCCATGGAGCTTAAATCCTTATGTGAACTACAATTTTGTAGTTAAGAAGATGATACATAGATATTTTGAAAATAAAATATTGAAAAATTGTGATAAATTAATTGTTACATCTAAAAAAACGAAAGAATTATTTATAAATGAATTCAGTTATTTAGAAGAAAAAACATATATTTTACCACACACTTTTGATCAAAGATTATATACTTTGAGTAAGAAAGATACTGATAATCAAAACAAAATAGTAGTTCATACGGGGAATATTTACGGTTTAAGAACTATTAAATATTTTCTTGAAGCATTGAAAGAGTATAAACCAAAAAATATTGAATTTCATTTTTATGGAAAAATAAAAGACAGTGAATTAAACTTGGTAAATAAATTTGGTTTAGAAGATGTCGTAAAAATATATTCTCAAATACCATATTTAGATTCTTTAAACGTAATCTCTAGTGCAGATTTTTTAATGGTAATAGATGCCCAACTTTTAAAGTCTCCGTTTTTTCCTTCAAAATTGGCTGATTATATTGGTGCAAAAAAACCTATTATTGCCTTGACCCCCTTAGATTCTGCATCAGTCGACATCTTGAATCATATAAAAAATAATAAATATATAGCGTCGAGTGAGAACAAAGAAGATATAAAAAAAATTTTCAAAAATCTAGAGATAGAAGATGGAGAATATGTAAATATAGATTTTTATAATATGAATAATTTTGACTTATTAAAGGATATCTTTGAAAAATAGTACAGTATTAATAACCGGTGGAGCTGGCGCAATAGGTGTAAATTTAATCTATAAATTGTTAAACGAAGATGTCGGTAAAATAGTTATTATTGATAATTTATCATCGGGTAGTTTTAATTTTTTGCCTAAAAATGTAAAAATTGAATTTTATCCAATTGATATTTTCAGAGTGGATGAGTTAGGCAGTGTTTTTAAAAGTTTTCAATTTGATTATATTTTCCATCTTGCAGCACATTTTGCAAACCAGAATTCTGTTGATCATCCTTTATCAGACATTCAAACAAATATAATTGGAACTATGAATTTGCTGGAGTTATCAAAAACTCAAAAAAATTTAAAAAAATTTGTTTATGCATCCTCCTCATGTGTTTATGGTGATAGTGAATTTATGAGTGAAAATGATTTTATATATCCGCATGAAACTCCATATGCAATCAATAAATATACAGCTGAAATATATACAAAATATTATGCTCATCTTTTTAAAATAGCAACAATTTCTATAAGAATTTTTAATACTTATGGAGCATATGAAGTTACAGGAAAATATAGAAATGTAATACCGAAGTTTATAGAAAATGGCATACATGGAAAAGACATAGTAATCACCGGTGATGGCATGGAAACCAGAGACTTTACCTATTGTGAAGATACTATAAGCTTATTGATTAGTGCTGCCAAATCAGATATTAAAAATGGAGATATTTTTAATGCAGGAACGGGGCAAGAAACAAAGATAGTCGATTTGGCAAACTTAATTATAAGATTATCAAACTCAACATCAAAAATAGTTTTTCAGCCAAGAAGAGAATGGGATTTGGTAACAAAAAGAGTGTCAAATATAGAAAAGTCAAAGAAATATTTAAATTACAGTCCTAATATTTCTCTTGAAAACGGTTTGAAAACTACTATTGAATGGTATATTGAATATTTAAGAAAATAGTGAGCATTACTTTATGAAATTGTAATTATTTATGATAGTATTTTGATGATTAAAAATTTTAAAATAATAGGATTAAAACAGATGAAGGAACTACAAGTAGGGCAAAAGAAGCTAAATGCTAAATATTTTTTAATTTTACTGTTAATTGCATTTGCATTTAGCATAGCAATCAGAATGATATGGGTTGGGCAGTTTAGTGAGGTTGAAAGTTTCAGATGGAACAATGAACTCATGATAAACACTAACGATGGTTATTTCTACGCTGAAGGTGCTAGAGATATTATAAATGGACATCATGAAGCAAATGATTTATCTCCGGTAAATCGACCACTCTCACAGCTGACAGCTATCTTAGCTTCGGTATTGCCAATATCATTTGAAACTCTAATACTCTACATGCCAACATTCTTTGGCTCACTTTTAATTATTCCAATCATGCTTATGGCACGAGTTTTTAATCAAGATATGGTTGGGTTTGTTGCTGCGCTCTTGGGAGGGATTGCTTGGAGTTACTATAACCGTACCATGACAGGTTATTATGATACTGATATGCTTGTTGTTGTTTTACCTACTTTTTTTATCTGGGGAGTTCTTTTTTCGTTGAGTCGTGAAAACAGTGACTCTTTTTTAATAGCTCCAATCTTTGCTATAGTATCCATGTATTGGCATGAGGGAATGATAAATATTGTCAATGGCATGTTTTTTCTTACTCTTTTTTATACATTTATTTTAGAGCGTCGTAATCTTTACTACTATAAATTTTTATCTGTTTTAGTCCTTGCTTTAACAACGTTACCAATTATTTTAAAAATTTTGTTTATGATTGTTCTTGTCGGAGTGTTTCATTTTTTCAAAGAGAAATTAACAGATAAACATATTATAAGTATTGCTATCTTGTCAGCCTTTGTTTATATGATTTTTGGTGGAGCCGAATGGATATTTAGTGTTTTACATAGTACTTATTTAACACGTGCATTACATGCAAATGATCTAAATTTGTCTCTTCACTATTACGGTGTTGTAAATACAGTTCGTGAGGCTGGGCATATTTCATTTGAAACATTTGCAAACCGTATTAGCGGGCACACTATAACTTTTTGGTTAAGTGTTATCGGGTATATCCTTTTTTCTTTTAGATATAGACTTTTTATTCTAACTCTTCCGATGGTAGCTCTTGGATTTTTTGCGTTGCAAGGCGGTCTTCGTTTTACTGTTTTTGCAGTTCCGTTTATGGCAATAAGCGTAGTTTATTTGATTTATATTGTAGCAGATATCTTTAAAAAATTATTTGCCGAGAGTATTCAAAAATATGCTAAATTTGTATTTATTACACTAGGAACTATCTCTGTGTTATATCCGAATATAGTGCATGTTATAGGTTATCAAGTACCTACAGTATTTACCAAAGAAGAAGTTAAGGTTTTAAATCAACTAGGAAAAATTGCTTCTAGGGAAGATTATGTTGTGAGCTGGTGGGATTATGGCTATCCTATACGATATTATGCTGATGTTAAAACATTGGTTGATGGTGGGAAACATGGTGGTGGACCAAACTTTCCTGTTAGTTTTGAGTTGTTAAATAATCAGATAGCTGCTGCAAATATGATGAGGTTGGACGTTGAATTTACTGAGCTTAATTATCAAAAACCATGCGGGACATCCATTGAATGTATGTTAAAAGACTCAAATATAAAAAATCCAAATGAGTTAGTAAAAGCACTCAACGATAAAGATATCCAACTTCCTATAAAGAGTAGGGATGTGTTTGTATATTTACCAAATAGAATGTTGAATATTTTGCCTACAGTTGATCTTTTTTCTAATCTAAACCTACTATCAGGTGAGCAAAAACAACAGCCATTATTTTTTATATCTACATCATTTAAAGATACTGCAAATAGCATAAAGCTTGGCAGAGGCGTAGAGATAATGAAACAAGGTGGAATCATTAAAATAGGTAGTAAAACTACCAATATAAACCAGTTGGTAGCTACCGAATATGATGCAAAAGGAATCTTGCATAAAACTATTCAAAATATTGACCCAAATGCTTCTATATTTGTAATATTTATGAAAAATTACAATCAATTTTTGGTTTTGGATAAAAGACTTTACAACTCTTTATATATTCAACTATTTGTGTTGGAAAATGAAGATAAAGAGTTGTTTGAACCAGTTATATTGTCCCCCCTTGCAAAAGTTTATAAGTTAAAAATATAATTGCATGTGTGGCATAGCAGGTTCAATTAACCATGATAAATACAATCTAGAGGCAATAAAAACTTCCCTGATTCATCGTGGACCTGATGAACAAGAAGTTTTTATAAAAGATAACATAGCTTTGATTCATACTAGGTTGTCTATTCAAGATTTATCTGGCGGTCATCAGCCTTTTCATTACAAAAATTACTCTATAATTTTTAATGGAGAGATTTATAACCACCTTGAACTCCGTAAAAACCTTAAAGAATTCAGTTTTAATACAAGTTCAGATACCGAAACACTGCTTTACATGTATATAAAATACAAAAAAAAATGTTTAAATATGCTTGATGGAATGTTTGCATTTTCTATTGTAGATTTTGGCGCGAATAAAATCTTTTTAAGCAGAGACCGTTCAGGTAAAAAACCGCTTTATATGTATAAGGATGAAGATTCACTTTTGTATGCAAGTGAACTAAACGCAATAAAAGCTGGGGTTAAAGAGCTTAATATTGATGATGACAGCATTTATTCATATTTAAGAACGGGATTTTTTTATAATAAGTATACTCCATATCAGAATGTCCAAGAGGTTGATGCAGGTAGTTATTATGAGATTGAGATTGATACTTTAAAGATTACAAAGCATAGATATTTTGATATAGAAACATTTTATAACTCTCCATCAAATCTGAGTTTTGAGGATGCAAAAGATAAAGTTGATAAACTTTTGCATAAAAGTGTAAAAGATAGACTGCTGAGTTCAGACTTGGAAGTTGGAGCTTTTTTGAGCGGTGGAATAGATAGTTCTTTAGTGGTCGCCATAGCTTCTGAGTACAAAAATAATCTCAAAACATTTACAGTTAAGTTTGATGGTGCTTATGATGAGTCCCATTTAGCGGTACTAACTGCAAAAAAGTACAATACACAGCATCACACCATAAACATAAGTATGAATGTAAAAGATGATATAGAAAAAATTTTATACAACTATGGCATGCCTTTTATGGATAGTTCTGCTGTGCCTAGTTACTATGTATCTCAAGAGGCAAAAAAGCATGTAACAGTTATATTAAACGGTGATGGCGCTGATGAGATATTTGCAGGTTATCGTAGATATGTTCCAATAGCAAACAACATGATAGGTATTGCTAGCAAGTTTTCTTCTTTGTTAAAAGTTCTCCCCACTCCCCATAATAAAAAATCATTGTATTCACATATTTTTAGATTACTCAGTATGTCAAATAAAAGAGGTTTGGATTTTTATCTCTCAGCTACAACTGATCTATTTGAAGATAGCTATGAATTTAAAAATAATCATATATTGGAAGAGATGGACGAGTTTATAAACAAAAGTTCTTTACATGGACTCTTTAAACAGCTATATCTTGACTTCAACATGTTACTTTTGTCTGATTTATTAGTGAAGATGGACATAGCAACTATGGCACACTCCTTAGAGGGTAGAAGCCCATTCTTAAGTAAATACATGCTGGAGTTTGCTCCAACACTGCAAAACAGCTACAAAATCAATGGCAAAACTACAAAATACATTTTAAGAGAATTATCTAAAAAATATTTACCAAGTGAGCTGATATCACAGCCAAAGCGTGGATTTGAAGTGCCACTTAAAAATTGGGTTGAAAATGATTTGAGGGATAATATATTTGATGCTTTATCATCTAATTCTTATTCTTCTGCTTTTATAGATAATGAGTTCATTCAAAAAGTATTAAATAAAAAAGTAAATATTTCAGACGAAAAAAGAGCGAAAATTTTATGGGATATGTATTGTTTAGAGATATGGAAAAAAGTTCAATGAAAATAGCATTTCTCTCTCATCTAGACCTTAATCTCTATATTTTTCGTTTACCTATAATGACAGAGCTGATAAAACAAGGACATACTGTTTATGCAATTTGTCCTAGAGGTGAAAAGTTCAACGAGTTTGAACAATATGGCATAAAAGCATTAGATTATAAGATTTCAAGAAAAAGTCTGAACCCTTTTAAAGAGTTGAAAACTATTAGAAATATATATCATGTTATTAAGCCGCTGAATTTAGATGTTTTACATAACTTTACGGTAAAACCGAATATATACGGCTCTATTGCTGGCCGTTTATCCAAAATAAAAATGATAATAAACTCTGTTACTGGCATGGGCAGCTTTTTTATACAAGAGAATAAAAAGGCAAAGGCAGTAAGAGTTGTAATAGAAAAACTTTATAAAGAGGCAAACAAGAAAGCATCGTTTGTTATATTTCAAAACAGTGATGATATGAAATACTTTATAGATAAATCACTTGTGCAAAAAAATCAAGCTGTACTTATAAAAAGCTCAGGTATAGACAGTGAAGTTTTTGATATAAACAAATCAGATACGACAAAGTTGGAGCAATTAAAAAATGAGTTAAATATAAAAAATGAGTTAGTTGTTCTCATGGTAGCAAGAGCTATCTGGGACAAGGGTGTAAAAGAGTATTATGAAGCCGCACGAATACTGTCTAAAACTTATACAAATGTCAAGTTCATATATGTCGGCGACACGGATGAAGGAAATCATTCCTGCGCTAATAGAGCTTTTCTAACTTCGTCAAATGTTTTATGGCTGGGACACAGGGATGATATATTGGAACTTACGGCCATAAGTGATATATATGTGCTTCCAAGTTATAGAGAGGGAGTGCCTAGAACTTTACTTGAAGCAGCGGTTATGAGTAAACCTATTGTGACTACAGATGCAATAGGATGCCGGGAAGTGGTTGATGATGGATACAACGGCTTGTTGGTGAAAGTTAAGGATTCCAAGGCTTTGGCAATTGGGATAGAAAAACTGATACAAGATGCTGATTTAAGAGAGACAATGGGTGAAAATGGTAGAATTAAAGTCCTAAAAGAGTTCGATGTTAAAATAGTTGTTCAAAAATATATGGAAGTTTATGAAAAGAATATTTGATTTTTTATTAGCCTTAGTGCTTATAATAATATTTTCTCCAATATATTTTATTGTTAGTATATTGATATTATGGAAGATGGGAAGACCTATACTGTTTAGGCAAAAGCGACCTGGGCTAAATGAAAAAATCTTTGGTATTTATAAATTTAGAACAATGACAAATGAGAAAGATGAAAATGGGGAACTTCTTCCGGATGAAAAAAGGCTGGTAGGGATAGGAAAGTTTATACGAACTGCAAGTTTAGATGAACTTCCGCAATTTTTAAATGTACTTAAGGGTCAGATGAGTTTTGTGGGTCCAAGACCACTTTTGATAGAATACTTACCCTTATATAATAGTGAACAAAAAAAGAGACATGAGGTAAAGCCGGGCATTACAGGATGGGCACAGGTAAATGGACGAAATGCAATAAGTTGGGAGCAAAAATTTACATATGATATTTGGTATGTAAAAAATCAATCTTTTTGGCTTGATATGAAAATACTATGGATGACATTATTAAAAGTACTTAAGAGAAGCGATATCAGTTCTGATACCGCAGTCACCATGGAAAAGTTTAAAGGCAGTAAATAAAATGAAGAGTATATATATTTATGGTGCAAGTGGACATGGATTAGTTGTAGCCGATATTGCCCTGTCATGTGGCTATGATGAAATTCTATTTATAGACGATGGTGATAATGTATACTTGACATTTGAAGAGGTGAAAACAAAAAATAGTATTCCTATCGCTTTTGGGATTGGATCAAATAAAACAAGAGCGATATTATTTGAAAAAGTTTTGGCTTGTGGATTTGATGTAATTACCCTCATTCATCCAAGCGCTGTTATATCTAAAACTGTCACCATAGATATTGGAACAGTTATCATGCCAAATGTAGTTGTTAATGCAAAATCAAAAATAGGTAAAGGTGCTATATTAAACACAGCATGTGTAGTAGAACATGAAAACATTATAGAAGATTTTGTTCATATTTCACCTTGTGCAGGGCTGGCTGGTGGTGTCACCGTAAAATCCGCTACGCACATAGGAATTGGCTCTCATATAATACAGGGGATAACTATAGGAAAAAACTGCATAGTCGGGGCAGGCTCTGTTGTTGTCAAAAATATACAAAACAATAAGTTATGCTTCGGAAATCCATGCAAAACAATTAAGGACATAAGCAAATGAAAGAAAGGATTTTCTTATCAGCTCCACAGATGAGTGGAAATGAACTTAAATACATCCAGAGAGTCTTTGAGAGCAATTATATAGCGCCTCTTGGTGAGTATGTTGATAGGTTTGAAGAAAGCATAAAAAAATACACCGGGGCAAGTCATACACTTGCTGTTACCAGTGGTACGGCTGCGATTCATTTAGCGCTTAGAGTTTTGGGTGTTCAAGAAGGTGATGATGTTTTGGCTTCTTCTTTTACTTTCATAGGCTCCGTAAATGCGATACTGTATCAAGGCGCAAACCCCGTATTTATGGACAGTGACAATGAATCGTGGAACTTATCCCCGAAACTTCTAAATAAATATTTGCTGGAGAGTGATAAAAAACCAAAAGCTTTGATAATCACACACCTTTACGGGCAGTGTGCAGATATCGAGAAAATAGCAAAAATTTGTAGACTTCATGGGATTTACCTTATAGAAGACGCAGCCGAAAGCTTAGGTGCAACCTATAAAGGCAAACATACCGGAACATTTGGTGATTTTGGCATATATTCCTTTAATGGAAATAAAATACTTACTACTTCTGGGGGTGGTATGTTAGTAAGTGAAAATCAAGAATGGATACAAAAAGCAAAGTTTTACTCCACACAGGCAAAAGAGCCATTTATTCATTATGAGCATAATGAGTATGGATATAACTACCGCATGAGCAACGTTTTAGCCGCTATTGGTGTGGCCCAGATGGAGGTTATAGAAGAAAGAGTGCTCAAAAAAAGAGAAATCTTTACATGGTACAGAGAATTCTTATCAGAAATAAAAGAGATAAGCTTTATGCCAGAACTTGAAAACAGCCGTGGGAATAGATGGCTCACAACATTAACATTTGAAAATAGTGACTATAACAAAGTGATGCAGGCACTTGAAGTTATAAATGTAGAAAGTCGCCCTTTATGGAAACCTATGCATATGCAGCCACTTTTTAAAGATGCTGAACGTTATGTGGATGGTACTAGTGAAGAGCTCTATAAAAAAGGGCTGTGCCTTGCCAGCAGTACAACTATGACAAAAGATGATGTTGAGGATATATGCAAAGTAATAAAAAAAGTTTTAGCCTAAAGTATATAGTATATAAAATTTAAAAATATTATGAATCAATCAATGAAATTTTGTGTATACTACACTTAATTTAACAAAGGAAAGATAAATGAGATTTTTAGCATTAGTTATTTTGGGATGTAGTGTATTGTTTGGGGCTGTTGACATAAATACTGCGGGTAAAAAAGAGTTGATCTCCTTAAATGGTATCGGAGAGAAAAAAGTTACAACTATCTTAGAATATAGAAGCACCCACTGCTTTAAAAGCATTGATGAACTTATGAAAGTAAAAGGCATTGGCAAAAAGTTTATCGAAAAAAATAAAGTAAACTTGACTGCTAGTGCATGTAAGGTGAAATAGTTTTTGATTCGAAGAATAATGAAGCTTTCATAATAAGTTCACTTTCTTCAGAATCAAAAGGATAGAGCATATAGACAAAGCTATATATTACTGAAAGTTTATTGATTTTTATATTCGGTCTAGTTTCTATGAAGTATAAAATCAATATTTCCATTAATTAAGTAATACTTTATGTATATTGAGATATTCTTTTTTCCGATTTATTGAGTGCTAAGATATGCTTTAACTTGATTTATATATTAAGTAATTTATAAAAATTTAAAAGGATATTCAATATGGGAAAAATATATTTGGAAACAACAGATAGCACCTGGAATATTGGCAATAACGGTACAACAGTTTATGGTACTTCTAATTCAAC
>Ga0316206_1002387_pt1 | contig 12786 bp, 10 predicted proteins | sample 6monthpyrite_MG_FD_204942 | JGI IMG/M metagenome (GOLD analysis project Ga0316206, IMG submission 204942) | Microbial mat bacterial communities from mineral coupon in-situ incubated in ocean water Damariscotta River, Maine, United States -... | ecosystem: Environmental > Aquatic > Marine >...
ATGCTTTATATTCACTCAAAGGTATTGTTGAAACTGATGAGATTTTCATAGGGGGAAAGCAATCATTAGACGATAGAAGAGAGCATGGCAATAATAAAACTTCATTTTTGATTATGGTTCAGGAAAGGGAGGGAGTATTTTTCCGAGTATTATTTACACTTGACGACTTCGCATAATAAAAAACTTAGCATAATATTGATTATGTGAAGATTTACATAATCGGCACAGCTTCGCCTTCAACTTCCTTAAACAAGGCGGCAAAATGTATGAACTAAAGGCCATACTCGGACACAAATCTATCACCATGACTATCGACTACTACGGTTCCTTTCAGGCCAAAGACGTTGAACGGGTGTCGCCGTTTGAGGGTTAGTCTTTATATTCTTTTAAGGTGGAGATTGTTTCATTTTCTAAGTCGTTTATTCTTAGTCCTGCCAAGTTACTATTTTTATCAAAAAGTAACTCTAAGTTTTCATTCTTAACAACGAGGACAATTTCAGATTCAGAAAATAGAAGTTCACAAGCTGTTTCAGAAATAATAAGAGATAATTTTGATTTAAATTCTTTATAATTTTCTGCCACTATTGGTAATTTTTCATCATCCCAATAATCATCATTAATTTGTGGTGTCCCAGATTCAACTTTTTGATTCAAAACTGGTAATGTTCGCACACAAGATATTAAGTTAGGGTTAATCCCAACTAAGGTTAGTTCAAATATTCTTTTGAAATAATCGTTAATGCCAACTTCGATAAAACTAGAACTATCATTTCTATCGACAATACGAATATAACGACCAGTAATCCCACCTTTTAATTCTGTAAATGTTATTGAAAAAGGTACATGCGGGTCAACCTTGGTTTCATATTTATCTGAGTTTAAAATATCGGTATATTTAATCACAATCAATCTCCTATCGTTTATACAGTGAGTGTATGATTACTGGTAGTGGGTCTGATGCTTTTTGACTGAACATTATCTCCCAACCATCAACCTTGTACATTTTTCTTAGTTCCAGTCCGTCTTTTGTTGCAGTTTTGACAGCAGACCTGAAACTGTAAAGCATACTTTGGCTACCAATTTTAGAACTATGAGTTAAAGCGTTTCTTGTTAAATATTCACCCATGTGTTTAGTGGCATTGGCATTAACAACATATTTTTTTCCGCCTTCCATCGCCATCTCGAACGATTTAGGTATTGCAGTACCCTTTAATTTTGGTGCTGATGATTTGATGGAGTCCCAAACGGTTCCTGTTTTTTCTAGTGATTCTAGGCCTAACTTGCTGGAACCTTTAGAGAAAAAGTGCTTTGCGGAGTTTGCTAATTTGCCAATACCTTCCTTCCCTTTTATCCCTAACTTCCCAGCGGAATTAGAGATCCCGAGAACTTTATTTGAAAATTTAGTATTTTTAACAAGTGCAAATGCCTTTTTGCCCAATTTGGCGATTGCAGCACCCCCAACATACATCGCAAGAAAATCTGCCGACAAGTTACCGATCAGTTTTCCCGCCTGCTCTGGCGTTGCATTTTTAAAATCATCCCAATTTTTTGCTAGCAATAAACCGATTTCGGAATATATTTTTTCGTTTGGGTTGGCGCCTATATAGTCAAATAATGAGGCCATCGCTATTTTTGTGTCTTGATAGGTTTTTAGCGGATTCATTAATGCATGTATTGTATCGCCAATATTTTTAGCAAATCCTACACCAGCACCTTTGGCCAACGCCTGTAATCCTTTTATCGTCATAAAAAGTTCAGCTTGCTGTTGTGGGGTGCCGTTAATTTCTGTGCCTTGATTTGATTGCTCTTGTGCATTTTCAAAGGCGTTGGCAGCTAACTCTCTAAAAACTTCTCGACTCTTTTTTTCTTGCAAAGAATCTCTATAATGCGCATCGAAATTTGATTCCATGGTCTTTAAAAAGTCTTGCAGCTCAGTTTTTCTAAGCCAGGAGAGCGCCTCTTGCCATTTTATTTCAGCTTTTTCCAGACCGGTGGTTGGGCCGGAATCCTCCCCCTTGCGGTTGGTAATTTGACAATTGACACCTTCCGGATGAGAGGTGCAAGTCATGACCTTATCTTTCGTATCGAGGCACCACCCCGTTTCGACGAGTTTGCTATTTTTCGGACAGAACAAGATTTCCACTAAGTCCAAGACCATCCGCTCGCCCTCTTCAATTAGCCGATCTCCGCCACGACCAATTTCTTTGACAGTTCTATGCCCGATATCACCTGCCTCTTCTACCACGTCGTGGAGAATATCGCCCATTTTATCATTGGCTTTTTCAATCGCTTTCTTTGGGTTTTTGATCGCTTCTTTGGGATTTGTGACGATAGCGATGGGGGCGGCGACTGGGATGACTAAAATTGGTGCTGCAACTTTGACTGCAACTTTTGCAACTTTTTTTGCTGCTTTTTTTACTTTACTGATGATCCCTGCAGATGAATCGAATGATAAAATCATGGCAAAAATGACAGCAATAGATATCAAAGAATGGCGTTTCATTATGAGTTTCCTTTTTTTAATGTTTAAACAATAAGACTATATTGAGTGGATGCGCAGCGCAATGAACTGTGTAAATGTTTCCATTATCATTTTTTTAGATAATATATACTGTATGTCTAAGAGAGCAAAGCTTATGAAACAAGCTGATAAGGCTTTACTGTACAGTAAGCTACCGCGTTTTCTCGATTTAGCAGGGTATCTGTGAGAAAATTAATCTCATATCAAACTTAGAAGTTGTAGAGTCGATTCGCAACAAATATTTAGTATTGATCAGTGGAAGTTAAGACGAAAACCGAAAACTGAGCAAACCACCAGTTAATAACAACTGTCCATGATAAGAAATAATCCTGACCCGACTTCACCTCAGAAATTTATAAAAAACTGGTGCCATGAACTTCGCAAGTCTTTTCATAATTAGCGAGCCAAGCTTGCTCTTGCCCGTTGAGCAAATTATAATCGATTAATTTTGGTTCAAATCCAATAAACACTAAAGGCCTAAATCTTAGCCTATTCGGATCGTCGGGAAGTTCTTCTACCGCCACTATATTTTCCAGGCGGATGCCACCAAGGCCAGGAATGTATACCCCTGGCTCGATGGAACCCACCAGTCCCGCATGTAAGGGAATTTGTGATTGGGGTGTTAAAGAGTAGCCCCCTTCGTGCACGTTGATGCCCACGCCATGGCCCGTGCCGTGAGCGTAGTCCAGACCTGCCGCTTGCAAGGGGCCACGCGCCAGGGCGTCTATTTCTTTGCCCAAGGTGCCCTTTTGAAAAACCGCATTTTGTGCTCGCAGCAGGCCTTGAAGAACCAGCGTATAGAGTTTTTTCTGCTCGGCCGTTCCCTGCTCGGCATAGACTCCCACTCTGGTGGTGTCGGTGGCGAAGCCGCTCTGCCAATAACCGCCAGAATCCAAAAGCAAAAGATCTCCCTCTTTGACCACGACGGCAGCGCTAGGGTTTGCGAAATGGATAATCGCAGAATTCGCACCGATGCCGGCGATAGTATGAAAGCTCTGAGATTTGGCACCGGTCTCACGATAATTTTTTTCCGCACAATGATAAAAATCGAGTTCACTAAAAGTTTTCTTATTCGTGTAACACTCGCGCACCCATTGCATGGTTTTAAAAATCCCGCGATCTCCCTTGGCAAAACTTTTTTCCATGGCCTTAATTTCACCTGGGTTTTTAAAAGCGTGTTGCTGTTGAATGCCACCGGGTTTCTCTACCAGGGCGTCGCCATAAAGGGAGGTTAACGTGGTAAAATCCGTCACAGAAATATGTTGGGGATCGTAGGACACTTTTGCTAAATCAAGTTTCGGAATATCCTCGGCATACCCGTTAGCAATAAGCCGCACTTGATCCCGTGTTGCCAAACCCTTGGCAACCACAGCACTTTGATAGGGCAATTGGTAACCGCGGCCATTGATGACCCAAGAGAGTGAATCCATTTGAGAAATAAAAAGACCGGCATCCGCTGCCAAGACTTCCTTTAGTTTATCCTCAGTGCTTTTGCCAGTTAAGCTGATATCAACATATTCTACTCGGCAATTCTCTTGGGGAGTCACCAAGGGGATCAATCCCTTTAATTGCTCCTCTGAGAAAGAGACCACCTCGCTCACAGCGCTGGCAAAATAAAGTTTATCTGCTAAAAAAGTTCTGCTGGCAAAAAGCCCCAATTTCGGCCCTTGGGCACACGCTAAATCTTCTTTAAGTTTTTCTTTATTGGACACCCCATAGGCACATTTAACCACTTCAATCAAGTCGGCATCCACCTCTTCATCGGCCTGTTGATGATAACGACCATCTACATAGAGACGCACTCTCTTACCTCTCTCTAAAAGCACCTCGGCAACGGACCCGCTAAAGCCGGTAATATAAAAACGCGGACAGTTTTCTAGCGGCACATATTCATTTAACCAGATATCAAAACTACTGACGTATAGGGCATCGATTTCCTGTTGCTCCATCCATCGCTGAACCGTATGAATATTTTTTTTAATATTTTCAGGGGATAGGGGTATTTTCTTCGCCATAAAGGGACCAGTTTTTTAAAAGGTTTTTAAAATGTTCACCGCGCTTTTCATAATTAGCATATTGGTCAAAAGATGGCAGGCCCGGGGACAGTAAAAGTGTTCCGCTGAACTCATTATTGCGACAATATTCCAACACCCTTTCCAGACTATAAGATTTTTCAATAGTCATGGTTCCCGCCAATTCAAGTGCCAGATTATCAGTGGATTCACCGATAAGGAATATGCGTTCCACATACTCACCTAAAAGAGGCAGATACTCCCCCAATTCATCTCCAGTTCCACGAAATTGCCCCCCTAAAATCAGCGCCAGACCCTTTTTATAGGGGGCCAGCCCCGCCAGGGCGGTCATGGTAGATTGCCAATTGGTACTTTTGGCATCATTGTAGGCGGTAAAGGGAAAATCCCCCGGCACTTTTTCTAGCCGATGAGCAGGTGCGCGAAATTCATCAATGGTTTTTTGAATACCCGCGCCACGAATATCTAAAAACTCTAATGCCTGAATGGCAAAATAGAGATTCACCAGATTATGCTCCCCCAGCAGCTGGAAAGACTGCAAAGAGTAATTTTTTAAAATTTCAGCGCGCAGCAGGTCGCTCGCTTGCGTGTCGACTTTCCATTTTTGTGCTGAAACTGATGGCAACCACTCGGTAATAAGCGGCCCTCCTTTGGCGAAGAGCAGATAATCATCGAGATCCATACCGTCGGCAATATGAAATTTAGCGCGAGCGTAATCGCTAAACTTTGCATACCTCTCACCGTGACTAGGAGAAAGGTTCAGCAGAATGGCAATATGTGGAGAAAAATTTTCCAGTGATTCTAGCTGAAAACTGGATAGCTCCAACACTACATAATCGTATTTTTTACGATCAACTTGCATGGCAAAATCACAAAAAGGCGTGCCAATATTTCCCCCGACAAAAGGATTATGCCCGCAATTTTTCAACATTTCTCCCAATAAAGTCACAGTGGTGGTTTTGCCATTTGTGCCGGTGACGGCAATGATAGGAACCTCACAAAAGCGCGCCGCCAGCTCAATTTCACTCCATATTTTCACCCCACGCCCATGCGCTAATCGCAAAGTAGGATGGGTGCGCGGAATGCCCGGGCCCAAAATAATCAATGAGGACTGGGCCAAATGCTCGCTGGCAGCGTTTTCATTCCAGCAATTCGCCAAATCCACATCAGCGGTTATACCCGCCAGGTTGTCCCAAGCGGCGGGATCTCCCTGGTTTACCACCGAGAGATCGGCACCTTCTTGTGCTAAAAATTTAAGGGCGGAGCGACCCGACACTCCAAGACCAAAGACACTAATTTTTTTATTATACAAATCCATAAATACCTCAAATGGCCGAATAAATGTTCTCAATGGCCTACTAGAAAATACGATTTTCACGATCCGATAAGATTATCACAAATGCAATTACCTGCTGAAAAAATTTAGACAAAACATAAAGTTTCTGTGATTTTACTGTCCTGCAATGCTATGGTATGCAATTTCCCATGAACTTTCAAACACATTTCACCGCCCTCAAAGACGCCTTAAACTCGTCTGTAAATTTATGGCAATACGAAGTCCTCAATGGCTACCCGGACACCTTAAAATATTACCCGGAGCAATGGCTCGCCTACCTAGATCAGCTCTCGCCACAAGAATTATACACCCTAGACAACGCTAGAGATTTAAGTTCCCTGCCGGCGCATGCCTTTAAATCTTGGGCCCAGGACTTGCAACAATTGACAAAAATTGAAAAGTTTAAAGTCCATGAAGAGCACGCCCCCATCCCCAAAAAAGCACTCCTCAATATCAAGTTAAAAAAACAACACGAACTGAACTACCTAAAACGCCTTTTTAAGCAGTACAAGATCCCCCTGCGCTTTACCAAGATGCTCGATATTGGTGGTGGTATGGGGCATACTTCGAGAATATTTTCTCATTTCGGTGGCCCCCCCTGTATCTGCTTAGAAAAAGACCAAGGCCTTATCGATAGAGGCCGCGAAAAATTGAAAAATTTAGCATTACCCACAGGGGCGCAAGCTTTTCAATTCTGCCAAATAGAATTCGGCAATAACCCCGTCCACGATAAAAAGTTTTTTTCAGCAAATGTCTTTTCCCTCGGTCTCCACACCTGCGGTGCCCTCGCCAACAAACATATCCAAGCCTACCTACAAAATCCTGGTGGAGGTTTGCTCAATTTTGGCTGTTGCTATGGTAAATTAGAAAATCAACAAGAACAAAATCTCTCACAATTCGCCCAGCAAGATCCACTCACTTTCGAAAAATATGCCCTCACTCTGGCGACTCGCTCCCACGCAGAGATGACCTTTGACGATTTTTTATTAAAGCAAATTGTTAAGCAATATAGATACACCCTACACCTTTATCTCTACGAAAAAGAAAATCAAAAAAAATTTCAAGGACTGGGAAACACCCCTATAAAAATTTATCGCGAGGGCAGTTTCGCAGACTACGTAGCGTATAATTTGCCAGGTCAGTATACCGCCAAAGATCTTAATCAATTTTATGCCAAGTCGATTCCTCTGGTGCGTAAATTATTTTTAGCGAATATCATTCGCTGGCGCTTCGGGCGTATCATTGAACAGTATATTTTAACAGATCGTTGCCTTTACCTCCAAGAACATCAACGTCATGTAGAAATGAAAGAACTCTTCCACGAGCACCTATCTCCACGCAATATTGGCATCCTCGCTTTTTAAACTTCATTGTGCTTTTAGATTCTTTCTACGTTAAGATAACCCAAGAAGTTATTAGAACTTTCACGGCCATCAATATAAATAAATATTGCTTAAGTATTCCGTCTAAAATGCCGAAGTTCCTATGATGAAGAAAGTCTCTATCTCCATACTTTTTGCCTTTATAGCGACTCATGCTTGGGCGCAAATGCCCACCGGGTTTAAAGAATTAGCTTACACAAAACTCACTCATATTGACTTCAATGACGATAAAAAAATCGATTATATGCGCCAATATTTTCCCGATGGCGAACTGAAAAGTTATGTCTATACGCCAGCGCAGAGACGCCACTATAAAGAAACTGTGAGTTCAAACTGAATCGACCAGCGCCCCTTAGTAAATAGCTTCAAGTTTAAATTTTTTTATTCTGAATACTGAGATAAAAGCATGGGCTTCCCTGTGCGAATATATTGCACGAGACTTGTTTTTATAAATTTATTGCCTGAAACCTTTCTAAGGTGACAAGTTTGGTAAATCGAAATTAAGATAGAAAATGCAAATAGACCCTCGAGTGACGTACTTCCTCCAGATACTTTTCTTTTTAAAATCCCTTTTTTTACAATATATTCACCGTAGTTATTACGGCATTCTGCATCCGGATGCATTATAAATGTTAGGATGTACTCCCTTTGGCGAAAAACTTTTCTGATAATATCAGCTAGAATTTCATTGGGATTCTTCCAGGCCAAAAGGTCATCTAGTTTAGTGTTTAAAATTTTTAGTTTCTTTAGAAAACGTTCCTCCGTAATATCGTTTCTTTTTAATTGCAGCTTTTCTCCATCACTAATTAATTTTTTTAATTTTTCATAAAATTTTATAATGGAATAATACGAGGGAAAGGCGTCACGAAACGTCCGAATTTTTCTAAAAATATGCGCCATGCAAGTTTGCTTCTCACTCTTGATTTTTAAATAGGCATGCCAAGCATCTGATATCAACAATCCTTGAAAACAAGTTCCAAGTAGTTTTTCTATTACCTGTCCACCTCTAGATTTATCGGGCCAATAAAATGCTGACCTTTTATTGGCAAAAATCCAGAGCCAGTGAAGCTTACCTCTCACCTTCCATCCGGTTTCATCGGCATACATAATAGCACCACTTTTTATATCCTCTAAAATTTCAAAGTAAACTGGCTTTAAAATATTTCCTACTCTAATCATCATTTTGGAAATACCTGAAGTCGAAATCGTAAGAGCAAAAAATGAGTTTAAATAAGCGGAAATTTTTGGTAATGAAATCGCGGCCCAAACCCATAAATATGTAAGAAGAACAGTAGTATTAATCCCAATATCAGACTTCGGAAGAGCCGATTCCGACTGTGTCGTAACTTTCTTTTTACAGATTGGGCATTTAACTCTTTCTTGATTTTCTTGTGTAATAGTTGTTGATCTTGGAAAGTCATTAATGTCTTCAACAATCCTTGAGAAAGTTTCAAAGGGTTTCACGTCACTCAGGTCATATCCACAGCTTGAACAATCTTTATTTGAGGTGACATGAACCTCTGTTGGGATTAAAGCTTTTTTAGCTTTATTTCCTGAACCTGAATTTTTCTTCTTTTTCTTCTTTTTTTTCTCTGGCTCTTCTGGATTTTCTTTATTGTCTTCTCCACTCTTATCTACCCATTCAGGAAGCTTTGATGTTGGGCAATTTGCCTTTAAATTTACCTGTTTTATTTTTTCATCTGAAAGCTCTTTCTCTAGGAGATTTATTCTTTCGTGAAGATTTGCGACATAAGTCAAGAGATCACGCAAATAGCTAATCACCTTTATTTTAGGAAGTTTCGAAACTAGCTTTTCTTTTTCTTTTATCTCATCAAAAATCATCGACAAAATAATATCAGAGAAATCTTAATAGGCCCAAAATGAATTCCTCCCCGCAGCAAGCTGCTGGGTATCGAGTGGTATGAGAAAACTCTATGCCTTAAAACATCATTATTTGTTGTGAGTAAATTTTTTGGTACTCTTTATCTCTACCTTGATTTTTAACATAATTTTGAATAGTTTCTTCGTTGCCATGTTTGCTTACCGCGCCAATAAAATATCCCTCCGTCCAAAACTCACCTCCCCATAACTTTTTTTTCACCTCTGGTACCCTTTTAAAAATTTCTCGCGCCGTAATACTTTTCACAATTTGTGCTATTTTTGATGGACTTAAAGTTGGAATTGCTTGAATCAAAAAATGGCAATGATCTTTATCTACTCCCATTTCTAAAAACTCTATCTCGTAGCGCTTTGAAATATCTATGCAAACATCTCTTAGATGTCGTTCAACATCATCACTAAAGGCAACCCTCCTATATTTTGCCGGGCAAACTAAGTGATACAGCAGCATTGAGACGTTGTGGGATTTGTGTATAAAATTGCTCATCCGCACTTTTACACCCAAGAAAAAGCGGAAGCAAGCTTCGGGGAATTAAACCCAAGAGATTAAAAAAAGTTATCATTGCGGCTTCTACTTCTTCACTAAAAAATCTTCTTTTTTCATTATAAAATCCTCAATCTGCATAAAGTTGAGGATAATGTTTCATACTTTTATAAAAGGCCCACAAAATAATTTAATTTTTATGTTAAAAAGAGCGGCCAGCAGACTTGTAAGTCGAAACTTAAACTTTCACACCGGTCTGCTGGCACCTCATCCGGGCACCTCATCCCGGCACCTCATCCCCGCAGATGGTTGGAGAAGGGAGAAAAGGAATTTCCTGGTCTTTTTAACAATTATTTTTTAGGATGGATAAAATTTATCGATCATTACAATGGTCATTGATGAATGAATTAATATGCGTGCATGAAAATTAAACCTAAAGGAGTAAATCATATGGCCGAACTTCAAGATGCAGAGAAAGAACTCTATGAACTAACTAAAAAAGTGGCGCTTCTGCGGCGAGATGCAAAACCGGTTCCTATTAAAAATTATACCTTTCAAGGGCTAGATGGTGAAGTGACCCTAGGGGAGCTTTTCGGCGATAAAAATGTATTATTTTTAATTCATAATATGGGCCAAGGTTGTCGGTATTGCACTCTCTGGGCCGATGGGTTGAATGGACTAATTCCCCATCTCGAAGACCAATATGCGTTGGCGCTTGTATCAAAGGACAACCCTCAGACCCAACGTGCATTTGCCAACTCACGTCATTGGCGATTTAAAATGGTCTCTCATGCTGGAGGAGACTATATAACAGAACAGACTGTCATGGAGGGAGAAAATAATATGCCTGGTATTGTTTGTTATATGCGAAAAGGCGGGGAAATTTTTAGAAAGAACTCATCTATTTTTGGGCCAGGGGATGAGTATTGTCCGCAATGGAGTATACTAAGTCTTGCAGGAGTTACAACTGAAGATTGGACACCTCAGTTTGATTATTGGAAGCGGCCAGAAAAAATGGATGATGGTGGAAAAAATTTAATTTAAATACTATTTACTCATGGCCGGTCATTCATTTTGTTGGCGCTGGTGAGGTGTGAACTCGTGGATGGGGTGCTAGTTTTAGTCGAAGATTCCATCCACAAATCTGCTGGCACCTCATCCACGATTACTCCTTCTTAGATAATAAGATTATCGGCCATAAAATGCGGGACGTGAAGGCCAAAAGTTTACGAAAACTAAAATATCAAATATTTATAGCGTGGGGCAATGAACTTGACCTGTAATTCCTACATAGATGCATAGATGCATAAATCCAATGACACGTGAATAATACATAGGTCATATAGAGTTCGCTACAAGTTAAGAATAATTTTGTCAGTACTTACCAAAGGTCGTTTAATATGAAAGAAAGATTACTCGTTTTAATAGTTGGCATACTATCTCTTCCCAACCATGCTATGGGAGCTGAGGTCTGTTTAACCACCCTCTTTGCTCCAATTGGAGAAATTCAGGGAATCAATAAACAAATCCTCACAGACTTTGAAATTAATATTTCTCACTTCGTTTTAGATGACAACTCTGTCAAATTCTATGGCCCGAAAGATCCGTCTTCAGTTAGCAGCAGACAAGGAAAGAGGATTCTTATAGGAAAGCATAAAGTCATAAAGATTGATGATAGAAACTATAATCTAAAGGATAGTGGGAAACCTCTTATCATTGATGCAAAGGGAGGCGACAGATGGAAATTTGCCTTTGATGTTGACTTCTATAAAATGTATGAGCCTAGAGCGTATGAATCCATTCATTCATATTGCTTAAAAAATATTAAAATGGGCCCACAAGATTTGTGTGATAAATTCACTAAAGATTTGTTTAGTGCGTATGTAACTCCTATCAGTCAACAAGGCTGTATTGAAATAGATTAAGTGATTCATGGGTTCTAACCTAGATAAAAATATCACACAACATACGCCGAATAAGGTGCCAGCAGGCTTGTGAATCGCATCCCGCTCATCCCGCCTCATCCCACAAAGAATTCCAGAGCTATATTCAAATTATTGTCATCAGGAAATAGAGAAGACGATAAAATTTGGCATTGATACTGGCCAGTAAAAATTTTTAGACAGTTGATATAGTAAAATGTTCAATCGCCTATTGTAGAATATAGTTACCTGTTATTATTTTTTTATATATATTAACAATGTTTCATATAAGATTGAAAGACTCATATCTTTCTTTCGGGACGATATCGGAGTTCGAAAAAAGGGATAGAAATGATAAAGATTAATTTTGCCATAGTATTACTTCTAGTATGCTTCAACACTTTAGCGGATAATAGTATTGACCGTGAAATTGTTAACAAATTGGCCAGAGATCTGAAACCATTTATTAAAAAATTTAAACGAGATACACCTACTTATAATTGGCGCGGCCTTGAATCCTTAAATAATACAGCAGAGTTCGAAAGTGATAAAATTTCAAGCAAAGAAGCTATTGATATCCATGATACCCGAATTTTAACCTACGTAAAAAGGTGGCATAAATCTTGGAAGGTACATGCCAACACCACAGCACCACTAGGCTGGGGGCATTACGCGGGGAATACACCAAATTGGAGTAGCTATTTTGGTGATGAAAATTGGCTTATGACTGAAGTTATTATTCCGGCAGGAAAAAAATATCTAGATTTACGAAATGTCTTTGGCTTCTATTTACCTATTTCTTATGAAGTTATTGAAATGATCCGCCAACAAAATCTTTGCGACATCCCAGATGGTTTAAAATCAATTAATTATCATGGTAGAAACTATCGAACGATTACTAAACAAAATTTCATGAAATCTGCAAGGTGTGCTAATTTTTTTGTTAAAGTCATTGAAAAATTAAATATTTCAACCGTCGTTTATCTTTTTAATAATTCTCAGGCATGGGGATGCAGCAATGAAAAGACTAAAATAGCATTTGTGCTTTGGGATTTTGATTTCAATCAAAATCGAGTAAAGGGGTATGTCAAAACTCTTGAAAAAAATCCTACATATAAAAAGCTCGTTGAATATTCCAGAATGCAAGGTTTAGCTGCATCTCTTAAGGAAAAATCGAAGCTTAATTGGGGTATCCCCACCTTTAATGAAGAC
>Ga0316206_1002388_pt1 | contig 12779 bp, 13 predicted proteins | sample 6monthpyrite_MG_FD_204942 | JGI IMG/M metagenome (GOLD analysis project Ga0316206, IMG submission 204942) | Microbial mat bacterial communities from mineral coupon in-situ incubated in ocean water Damariscotta River, Maine, United States -... | ecosystem: Environmental > Aquatic > Marine >...
TTAGGTTATCGCTTTGGTAAATGGCTACCGTATGTTACCGCTCAAAAATATCAGCAAGGCGAAGTCGATGACAAACAAAGCATTAATCAACTAGGGCTGCGATATGACATATGGTCAGGCACGGCAATTAAGTTTGAAGTGGGTACCATTAAAACAGACAAAGGCCAGGGCCTCTTTGACGACGGCGCGCCAAGTAAAGATTCTGTTAGCATATATGGCCTAGCCATTGACACAACATTTTAAAGGGTGGTGGAAATGTATATTAATCTGAAATCGAAAATTATTTATTTATGTGTCAGTGTCGGTCTAATGACTGGGGTTTTCTCAATGCCTGTATTCGCTGACGTAGCAGTTATTGTTAATCCAGCCAGTGGAATTTCCGCAGCCAGCTCTGATGATGTTAAAGCATTGTTTTTAGGAAAAAGCAAAAAAATATCAGGAAAATCTGTTGTCGCAGTAGAACAAAAAGAGGGGAATAGCGCTCGGGCGACTTTCAATGACAAAGTTTTAGGAAAGTCAGGCAGTCAACTTAAAGCCTACTGGACCAAACTTATCTTTTCTGGCAAAGGTAGCCCGCCCAAAAACATGGCCGATGATGCTGCAGTCAAAGCCCATGTCGCGGCTGATCCAAAAGCGATTGGTTATATTGATAGTAGTAAGGTTGATGGAACGGTAAAAGCAATTCTTACGGTTAAATAATAGCCTTAAAAAATGATTTTTTGACTGTATGTCTTACTCGAAAATCATACTCACTATGGAGAAATAAAGATATAACAATGGAGGTTATATCTTTTTTCCATTCACCAAACACCCCTGATAAAATTATGTATCCACTTAAACTAATGACTCACTCTGGATTAAAACAGACAGTTTTATGAAATTTTAGTTGTTTGCCATACGTCTCAATTCAGGAAAAATGATACAGATTGCCGCTCATTTTTCCAATAGTGTGTTGTAGTAGCAGAATGATGCTATTAAAATATGCAGGATATGACTACAGTCCCCCACGAACAGTTACGCCGTTTTATTCCGCTTTCTGGATTATCAGTAGATAACTTTAATGATATTGCAAAAAAAATCAGCATCGAAACCCTACCGGCAGGAACGAAAATATTTAATCGGGGTGAATCAGACTATTTGAGCTATTACCTTGTTAGTGGTGAGGTTGAAATTATTGATGCTAACGGGAAATCCTCATATCTGTCTTCAGAATCTGATAAAAGTCATTTTCCGCTGGAACATAATCAACCACGACAAAAAACCGTCAAAAGTAAAACGGATATTAAATACTTTAAAATTGAGAACAGCGTATTAGATACGGTAATTACCTGGGATCAGAACAAAAACTATATTGTTCATAATGTAAGTGAAGAAGAAAGAGACAGTAGCGACTGGATGACTCATATTTTACAGCTTGATATTTTTCATAAAATACCACCCGCAAATATTCAGGCTATGTTTAAAAAATTAGAAGCTATTCACGTTGAAAAAGATCAGGTAATCATTTCTCAAGGTGAAGCTGGTGACTACTATTACATTATTCATCAAGGTGATTGCAGGGTGATTTATAAGGGTAAAGAAACCGCTAATAAAGAAGTTAAAATAGCCGACCTTAAAGAAGGCACCAGCTTTGGTGAAGATGCTCTAACCTCTAATGCGCCACGCAACGCAACGGTTATTATGAATAGTGACGGGGTATTAATCAGACTATCAAAAGATGATTTTAATGCTTTACTAAAAAGCCCTGTTATAAAATCTGTACCCTTTGAAAAAGCAGAAAAAATGGTCGCGAAGGGTGCGATATGGATTGATGTTCGTTTTATTGATGAACATAAAAACAACCCTATTCCCGGCAGTATAAATATCCCTTTGTATTTGCTGCGATTAAATGCCAAAAAATTACCACTGCAAAAAAAATATATTATCTACTGTGATACCGGCAGCCGCAGTGCATCTGCGACCTATATATTAAATGAAAAAGGTCTTGATGCTTACTTACTTGAAGGTGGCCTTGCCCAAAACCAGAATACCAACGATGCCGCGTAATTTTTATGCCGGCTTGCCAAACAGGCTGTAATAATTTTTCGTTGTGATTTCAGCAACCTCTTCAACCGAAATATCACGTAACTCTGCAATTTTTTCCGCGACGTTAACAACGTAAGCAGGCTGATTACTTTTACCGCGAAACGGAACCGGAGCTAAATAAGGTGAGTCTGTTTCTACTAACATCTTATCTTGAGGCACATTCTTAGCGACAAGCTGTAATTCTTTTGCATTTTTAAAAGTAACAATACCAGAAAATGAAATAACAAAATTCAAATCCAAAGCTCTTTGTGCAACGTCCCAATCTTCTACGAAACAGTGCATTACGCCCCCCACTTCATCTGCTTTTTCTTCTTTCAGAATACGCAAAGTATCTTCAGTTGCATCGCGCATATGAATGATTAACGGTTTTTTTGTTTCTCTTGATGCAGCAATATGGCGACGGAAACGATCATGTTGCCAGCTTAAATCACCTTCACTGCGAAAATAATCCAGGCCTGTTTCACCTATCGCCACAATATCTTTATCATCTGCTAAAGCAATTAATTCTTCAGAACTTGGATCATGTCCACCAACTTCATTAGGATGAACGCCAACAGATGCAGAAATAAAATCATATTCCTTTGCCGTAGCAATCACCGCTTGAAAATTCTCCATATTAATAGAAACACATAACATATGACCAACCCCAACTTCATTCGCATAATTTAAAGCGTTGGATAATTTATCCTCATAAGGTGTTAAGTCTAAGCGGTCGAGATGACAATGAGAGTCTATTAAAAACATATTATTTCCTGATGAATAAAACCGGACATACCGTTTAATGCCGATATTAAATGATTCCCCCCCCCTTGACGGCATGCCTGGGGAGGAGTGATTAAAACATACCCGCCCCCTCTCCCGAAATGGGGGAGAGAATAAAAATACCTGTCTCCCGCCCATTTCGGGGACAGGACCAGGAGGGGGAATAAAACTAAAACCTTGAATGAACGGCATTAAAGACATACAGTTCGATATTTAAGCTATCCAACACTATGCTTTACATTGTATGTGTTTGTCGGTCTGAATTTAAAGCCCCAGCTAAATAAGTTTCTATTTTCTTTCGTGCAAACCCATCGTCCTGAGCGCTGAACTGAACACCAATACCTGTTGCTCTATTACCCTGAGCGCCTTTTGGGGTAACCCAAATAATCTTCCCTGCAACCGGTAGTTTTTCTTTTTCTTCCATTAAGGTGAGTAACATAAAAACCTCATCACCTAATTCATACGTCTTATTGGTTGGAATAAAAAGCCCGCCGTTTTGCACAAAAGGCATAAATGCAGCATAAAGTGCACTTTTATCTTTAATTGTTAAGGACAAAATACCCTGTCTGCCCGGAGGTGCCGCCATAATGATTATCCTAATTAGCTGTTATATTCGCTTTAAGCCTGCCCAATGCAACAACAAACCTTCAACTAACATCAATTGATTTGCAGATGTTGCCATTAATCCTACAGTATCATTTAACCGATCTAAAAAAGCATATACCGCCTTTAAGTCTACCTGTCCTGCCATTTTCTGCAAGGTTTCAACATAGTCTGAGTTCACAATATTTTCATTACTTCCACCTTGTTTGATGCGAATGATATCCATAATCCAACTGCTTACCCAGTTTAAGGGCAGACGACTATTAAGCTTAAACCCTTCTTTTACCCACATTGCGGCGCTTTCCAGGGCATCCGCCTGGCCTGCCGCAAGAGCTTGCCAGTCAGAAAAAAGTGTATCTCTCAGTTCCAAACCTTTATCTTCTGCCAATGAGCGCGCAGCGAGTGGTGAGCCTGCACTCAGCTTTAAAAGCAAGCCGGCTTTTTCAATATTATGTTCGTTTAACCATGCCAGACTTTGTGCTTCATGGGGTAGATCAAAGCGTATCAACTGAGCTCGACTGCGTATGGTCGGCATTAGTTTGGATAATTTATCCGTTATCATGATTAATATTGTATTGGCAGGCGGTTCTTCCAGTGTTTTTAACAGGCTATTACTGGCATTGACATTCAAGGCATCTGCCGGAGAAATAATAATCACCCGATAACCCTGACGATGACTGGTTAAAGAAATTTTTTGAATTAACTCGCGAACTTGGTCAACTTTAATAGCTTTACCTGATTCTTCAGGATATAACGTTAAAAAATCAGGCTGGGATTCAGCCTCAATTAATTGACAGGATCTACATACCCCACATGCTTTATCCGCTAAAGGTTGTTCACACAATAACCAATGTGCAAAGTCCATGGCAAAAATATTTTTACCCGTTCCTGCTGCACCGTGAAATAATAACCCATGACCTAAATGCTTATTTTGCTGACTCATGGTAAGCGTTTGCCAAATGGATTTTTGCCAGGGAAACATATTTAAACTAATTTCTCGAGTACAGATTGTATAGACTGTTGCACTTCATCCACTGATGGTGAAGCATCAATTACCGCATAGCGTGCAGGATTTTCTTTCGCTCGCGCTAAAAAGGTATTACGCACATTATTGAAGAAATTATGCTCTTCTAATTCAAAACGATCGGGATCACTACGTTTTCCGGCTCGCTCTAAGCCTATTTCTACAGGTAAATCTAAAATAATGGTCATATCAGGACGACGTTCGCCCTGCACCCATTGTTCTAACTCGGCAATACGAGAGTGCTCAATACCACGACCGCCACCCTGATAGGCATAAGTACTGTCAGTAAAACGATCACAAAGCACCCACTTTCCTGCCTCAAGTGCAGGTAAAATAACTTCCTGCAAATGTTGCGCTCGCGCAGCAAACATTAAGAGCAATTCGGTGTCATCAGACATGGATTGTTCTTTGGCATCTAATAAAACCTCACGCAATTTTTCACCGAGTACTGTTCCACCGGGCTCACGTGTAACAACCAACTCTTTACCTGACTGTTTAAGCCAGTTTTCGATAAAGGCCATATTCGTACTTTTACCAACACCTTCAGTGCCTTCAACGGTAATAAAGCGTCCCTGTGATACAACGTCATTCATATTTATTTTTCTTTATTATATTTATAAGATGAAAAGGATTTAACACGACCTTTAAGCTGATATTTAATCACCGCATTATTATGTTCTTTTAGTGTTGCCGAAAAATGATGACTGCCATCACCCCGCGAAACAAAATATAACTCATCGCCCTCTGCAGGATGGAGCGCCGCATAAATGGCCTCTTTGCCCGGCAAGGCAATCGGTGTAGGCGGCAAGCCATGGCGACGGTATGTATTGTAAGGCGTGTCATTTAATAAATCCCGCTTACGGAGGTTACCTTTAAAAATATCACCCATACCATAAATAACCGTTGGATCCGTTTGCAGACGCATACCTTTTTCCAGTCGGCGCAGGAAGACACCTGAAATTTGCTGGCGTTCACTTGCCAGCCCTGTTTCTTTTTCAATAATGGAAGCCATAATCAAGGCTTCATAAGGGGTTTTATAAATTAAGCCCGTTGCACGCTTATCCCACTCTTGTTTTAATACCGTTTGCATCGAGGCATAAGCACGCTTTAAAAAATCAATATCCGTGATATGTTTTGGAAAATGATAAGTGTCGGGTAAAAATTGACCTTCATAATGCCCTTCCAGACCAAGTTTTTGCATGATTTTATTTTTCGGCAAGCCGTCAATAGTATGTTGAATATGAGGATGAGCATTAATGGCATCAAATAACTGCTGAAAAGACCAACCTTCAATAACCGTTAGGGTAAACTGAATCACCTTGCCATTAAAAATATTATCAAGAAACTGTTTGCTGCTTAATTCATTTGTTAAGCGGTAATCTCCTGTTTTCATTTTATTTGATAAGCCATTAAACCTTGCATACCAAAGTAAATATCGAGGCTGCTCAATAATACCTTTGTTTGCTAAATCATAAATAACCGAAGAAAGAGAACGCCCTGATTTTATTTGATAATCAAGCGTTTCTGTCTCAATATTTAACGTGTCGTTTAAGGCTTGTTGATAAGAAAACCACAACCAGGAAAACAAGACTAAAGCACTACAAAGCAGAACGAGTATAGTTTTTTTCATTAGCACCCTGACTTACTCACTTCTTGCTGCAATGTTTTTGTTACTTCTCCGGCTTTAAAGAACATTTTATTCTCCAGTGATTTAACCGGCCAAATACCAAACAGGCTGTTTGTTAAAAATAGCTCATCTGCATTTTCAAGTTTGCTTTTACTCACGTTTTCAACACGAACTGTAATATTTATTTTTTCTGCAAGTTTAATAATATTTTTTCTCATGACACCAGCAACACCCGACAAAGATAAATCAGGAGTGATTATTTTATGATCTTTAACCAGAAATATATTGCTCATAGTACCATCAATAACATCGTCATGAAGATTCAGCATTAAACCTTCTTGATACATGTTGTTGTTCCATTCATTTCTCGCTAATACTTGTTCCAAACGGTTAAGATGTTTAATACCCGCCAGCCCCGGGTTTTCTGATATAATAGCGTCACAATAGCGAACAGCAACACCTTCTGTTGTATTTTTCTCCGGATAGTCAGGCCATTTATGCGCGTTGAGAATACGAGTTACATTCTGTTCTTTAGAAAAACGATAACCGCGTTGCCCTTCCCCACGTGTCACTATTAATTTAATAACAAATTTAGACTCACTATTTTTTTTACACAATAATGTAATTTCTTTTTCAATTGTTTTTTTATCTGGCAAAGTAATCAAAAGACGTTCACAACCTGACTGTAAGCGTTGCCAATGATCTTGCCATAAATTAATTTTTCCATTTTGAACAGCCATGGTTTCAAACACGCCATCTCCATACTGTAAACCGCGATCAGAAACATTGATCGTGGTTTTCTCTTCACCATTTATGAGCATATCTGTCATCAAGCTTATTTACTCAATTGCGAGCAAAAGTCCCCGCGCTTTATGTCGTGTTTCTTCCAGTTCAGATTGAGCGACAGAGTCCGCAACCAAACCTGCACCAGCACGAAAAGACAGTGTATTATTTTCCAGTGTAATTGTTCTAATTAATATATTTATATCCATATCACTATTATGATTTAAGTATCCCATTGAGCCGGTATAAGCACCGCGCGCTTCATTTTCCAGCTCAGCAATAATTTCCATACAACGAACCTTTGGACAACCTGTGATTGTTCCCCCAGGGAAAACAGCTTTAATGACATCACCCGGTAAAATATCTTTTTTTAATTTTCCGCGAACATTTGAAACAATATGATGAACATGTGCATAAGACTCCAGCACCATTAGCTCATCCACCTTTACCGTTCCTGGTATGCAAACCCGGCCTAAATCGTTACGTTCAAGGTCGATTAGCATAATATGTTCAGCACGCTCTTTCGGGTGTGCAATGAGTTCTTTTTTTAAGGCATTATCTTTTTCTTTATCTGTTTCACGTCGCCGTGTTCCTGCAATGGGACGCGTTTGCGCAACACCCGCTGTTACGCTCACTAAACGCTCTGGTGATGAACTGATGATAGAAAATCCATTATGAACAGCCAAACCAGAAAATGGTGCCGGGTTTGTTTGTTTCAATTTATTATAGACCTGGCTCGCTTCCACTTTTGTATTTTCTTCCCGCCAAAGACGGGAAAGGTTAACCTGAAAAACATCACCATCAATAATATATCTCTTTATTTTTTCAATAGCACCCAGATATTTATTTTCATCTTCTTCTTTGATGCTGCTTATTTTATGTGGCAAGTTAAGGATGTCTGGTTTTTTATTGGCATCATTTATTAAGTTTTCTAAATAATCAAACTTTTCTTCACAAAGCAAATAAGTACAGTTTTCTTTATGATTATAAATAATCGCAGCAGGAATCCGGGTTGCGTATGCAATAGCAGTAGAAGGTGTTTTTAAATTGAGCCCGGGTTCAACCTGCATGGCTAACTCATAGCCTAAATATAAAAACCAGCCCCCCGAAAAAGGCAGTGACTGACATATTATGTTGTTATTTGATTTTGTTCGCCACCAATGACTCAGATTATTTAAAAAGTCATTACCTTCTATATCGCTATAGCCACTTAATTTTTCTTCATTTGATAAGGTTAAGGTTTCCTGTGGAAAAGCAAAAAGAATATCAAACTGGTTAAGATTTGATTCTTCACTTGAAGCCGAAACACTTTCTAATAAAAAAGGATAGCGTTGGGGGTTGGATTGATGCAAAGCCAGCAAGTTCAGCTGGCCCTGCAGTTGATGCATTTTTAGCCCAGTAGATTTAATCATGCGAGCTTCTTCTTAGGTTAAGCTGTTAGGCTTTAAGCCAGTAAATTTAAACTTTACGGAAAACCAGAGTGCCGTTAGTGCCACCAAAACCAAATGAATTTGATACTGCGACATCAATTTTCATTTCTTGTGGTGTATCAGGTACAAAGTTTAAATCACATCCTTCATCAACATTAAAAATATTAATGGTGGGCGGTGCAACTTGATCTTTAATTGCGAGTACTGAGAAGATAGCTTCAATACCCCCTGCCGCACCCAGCAAGTGACCGGTCATCGACTTGGTAGAACTCATGGCTAACTTATAAGCATGATCACCAAAGGTCAGTTTAGCCGCTTGTACTTCAACAATATCACCTGCCGGTGTTGAGGTACCATGTGCATTGACATAATCCACTTCATTCGGATTAATACCTGCGTCGTTAATGGCATTATTCATACAGCGGCTTGCGCCTTCGCCACCCACTGAAGGTGTTGTCATATGGTATGCATCACCACTCATACCAAAACCTAATACTTCAGCATAAATTTTTGCACCACGTGCTTTAGCATGTTCGTATTCTTCGATAACCATCACACCCGCACCATCACCCAAAACAAAACCATCACGGTCTTTGTCCCATGGACGACTTGCCGTCGCAGGATCATCATTGCGTGATGACAATGCACGTGCGGCAGCAAAACCACCTAAACCTAAAATAGAGGTGGCATTTTCAGCGCCCCCCGTAACCATGACATCAGCATCACCATGTTCAATCATACGCGCAGCATCACCAATACTATGAGTCGCTGTAGCGCAGGCTGTAGTAATGGCATAGTTAGGGCCTTTAAAACCATAACGAATAGAGAGGTTACCTGAGATCATATTTATAATTGTCGCAGGAATTAAGAAGGGGGAAATTTTGCGTGGGTTATTATCTGCTTTTGTATACTTATCATAGTTCGCTTCAATCGTATTTAGACCACCAATACCTGAACCAATTGAAACGCCGATACGATGTGCATTTTCTTCAGTCGCTTCCAAACCAGCATCTTCAATCGCTTCAATCGCTGCGGCAATGCCGTAATGAATAAAGGAGTCCATCTTTCGTGCATCTTTACCTGACATAATACTGGTAACATCAAAGTTTTTAACAGAGGCGGTAAAGGTTGTTGCAAATGCAGAAGCATCAAAAGCAGAAATGGTTTCAACACCACTTTTACCCGCAAGAATATTCTTCCAGCTTTCTTCAACTGAATTACCAACTGGAGAAAGCATCCCCATACCTGTTACAACAACACGACGTCTAGACATTATTTTTTCTCAATATTTAAAAGCACAAAATAAAAAACCGCTACCACAATGCATTTCTGCATAATGGTGCGGTTTCATATCACGGTATAGCAGAATTAGCTGTTAGCGTTAATGTAGTTAACTGCTTCTGCAACCGTAGTAATCTTTTCTGCATCTTCATCAGGAATTTCAGTTTCAAACTCTTCTTCAAGAGCCATGACTAATTCAACTGTGTCGAGTGAATCCGCACCTAAGTCGTCAACGAATGACGCATCTTTTGTTACTTCTTCTTCTTTGACACCCAATTGCTCAATTACGATTTTTGATACACGTTCTTCAATGCTGCTCATTTGGTCAATTCCTCCCAATTTTGTTCGATTGACGCTGCGGGCGCTATTGTATTGTAAACACCCACTAGATTCTAGTTTCATGGCCGTTTTAGCCGAATAAATCACATATTTTCTTCAATTTCTTTTATTTTCAGGATCAAACTTTAACGGATAGTGAGAATTCAGAGAACAAGGTAAAAACTGTCGAAAAAGCGGCGTTCACACACAGTGAATGCGCATTTTAAGGTAGTTTTTTGTAGCCCTCTCATTTTTTTGTATTATAGAGGGTGAACGCAGTCATCTGGATACCACTATTCGCTCTATGACATATACATACCACCATTAACGTGAATAGTCTCACCAGTAATGTAACCCGCGCCTGGAGAGGCTAAAAAGCTGACTGCATTGGCAATTTCAGCCGCTTCTCCCAGTCTCCCAAGTGAAATCTGGCCTAATAACGCTTCACGTTGCACTTCTGGCAGGGCTTTGGTCATGTCGGTATCAATGAAACCGGGAGCCACTACATTGACTGTAATGCCTCGAGAGCCCACTTCACGTGCTAAAGACTTACTAAAACCAATAACCCCCGCTTTGGCGGCTGAATAATTCGCTTGACCCGCATTACCGGTTACACCGACAACAGAAGCAATGCTGATAATACGGCCTTTTTTCGCCTTCATCATACCGCGTAAACAAGCCTTGCTGACTTTGAAGATAGAGCTTAAATTGGTATTCATAATGTCATCCCATTCTGCGTCTTTCATACGCATAACAAGGTTGTCACGGGTAATCCCGGCATTATTAATTAAGATAGTCGGTGCACCAAAGCCGTCTGTAATGGCTTTTACGGTATCAGTAATGCTGTCTTGTTCGGTCACATTCATGACCATACCTTGACCTTTAATTCCATTATCTTTCAGATAGTTAGATATGTTTTCTGCACCATTTTCTGAGGTAGCGGTACCAATAACGACAGCGCCTTGCCCACCTAGAGAAAGGGCTATTTCTTTACCAATACCACGACTAGCGCCAGATACAAATGCAATTTCGTTTTCTAAAGTCATAATTTTATTCCCTTTTAACTCAGTTGTTCCCTCCCTTTCAAGGGGGAGGGTTAGGGAGGGGGGTGATCTGACGATACCCTCCCCCTAGCCCCCTCCCAGAGGGAGGGGGAATAAATAATTTTAAAAATTAACTTAATGCTGCCTCAATACTTGCTGTATCAAGTAATGCAGCTGAAGTTAATGTTTTATTAATACGCTTATTGAGGCCAAGTAATACTTTACCAGGACCACACTCAATAAATTGATCGGCTCCATCAGCCGCCATTTTTTCTATTGTTTCTACCCAACGTACCGGGCTGAAAAGCTGACGTTTTAAGGCATCACGAATATCTGCTTCAGACTCTGCCGTTGCAACATCAACATTATTAATGACCGGAATAGAAGGTGTATTAAATGAAACACCACTTAATGCATCCGCTAATTGATCTGCCGCGGGTTTCATTAACGCACAATGAGAAGGCACACTGACAGGCAATTTTAGTGCACGTTTCGCGCCCCGCTCTTTTGCTAAAACACAGACGCGTTCTACTGCCGCTTTATTTCCTGCAACAACCACTTGACCGGGCGAATTATAGTTTACTGCTTCAAGCACTTCGTCATTGGCCGCTTCTAAACACACTTTACGCACAGCGTCATCGTCCATACCTAAAATGGCCGCCATTGCTCCCGTTCCCGCCGGAACAGCTTGCATCATAAACTGGCCTCGTTGCGAAACAAGTTTAACCGCATCAACAAAATCCAGGCTACCGGCACAAACTAATGCGGTGTATTCCCCTAAACTATGACCGGCCATCATCGCCGGCATTGAACCCCCTTTAGCCTGCCATATACGCCATGTTGCAACCCCGGAAGCCAACATAGCGGGTTGTGTTACATCGGTACTGTTTAATTTTTCTGCGGGGCCATCTTGAATCAATGACCACAAATCATAACCTAAAGCATCTGAAGCTTGTTCAAATGTGGTAGTAACTTCTGAAAAGTGTTCAGATAAGTCTTTTAACATACCAACAGATTGAGACCCCTGACCAGGGAAGATAAAAGCGAGTGACATTTTAAAATCCTTTATTTTTTATTTTGTTTAAAGCTGTCTTTGCAAGGAAGCAGTAAAAACGTCAATTTTTACTGCTGACGCGGCAATCTCATTAATAAATCACTAAACTTGAGATTGTTTCAGTCTCTTTGTTCCATCGCAATGACATTTAATATTTAATTAATGCTGAGCCCCAGGTGAAACCACCGCCGAAGGCTTCAAGCAATATTGTTTCACCACGTTTGATTCGTCCATCACGTACCGCTTCATTTAACGCAAGTGGTACAGAGGCAGCCGAGGTATTACCATGTTCATGTACAGTCACTACAACATGATCCATCGACATACTTAATTTTTTTGCTGTTGCATTAATGATTCTGATATTAGCTTGATGTGGTACTAACCAGTCGATATCCGTTTTGTCCATGTTATTTGCGGCAAGCGTTTCATCAACAATACGGCCTAACGTATTCACTGCCATTTTAAACACTTCATTGCCTTTCATTTGCATGTAGGCTTCACCAGATTGGAACAAAGCAGGGTTTTCAGAAACACCGGCCGGAACCGTTAACAGTTCTTTGTATTTTCCATCTGCATGCAAGTGCGTTGATAGAATACCCGGTTCATCACTTGCTTGAAGAACAACAGCACCCGCGCCATCACCAAATAACACACAAGTGCTGCGATCATTCCAATCAACTGTACGAGACATGGTCTCCGCACCAATGACCAGTGCCGTTTTATGTGTACCGGATTTAATAAACTTATCCGCAACACCTAAGGCATAAAC
>Ga0316206_1002389_pt1 | contig 12779 bp, 13 predicted proteins | sample 6monthpyrite_MG_FD_204942 | JGI IMG/M metagenome (GOLD analysis project Ga0316206, IMG submission 204942) | Microbial mat bacterial communities from mineral coupon in-situ incubated in ocean water Damariscotta River, Maine, United States -... | ecosystem: Environmental > Aquatic > Marine >...
CTAAATTTAATAATTCAGCATCACCAATGCCTAAATTTCCGCTTACTGATGCTGATAAACAAGCGATTGTTGAATTTTTGAACAATAAAAATTGATTTATAAAGTAATGTAATAACATGCGGTTGAAAGAGAAAAGAATTCATCGATACCGCATTATTTATTGCTTTATTAGTTTATCAGCTATTTAAAATTTAATTGTTACAATAATTCAAAGCACAAAATTAATTTAAATAGTTGACCTGTGTCTTACTCATAGGTGTAAACTAAATCATCGACATTGTTTATTTCAAACTAAAACTTGGTATTCATTATGACTGTTAGTGAACTAGCAAAAATATTACAAATTACGCCTGACACAGTGCGTTTTTATACCCGCAATGGCTTATTAACACCTAAAATAGACAGGGTTAATGGTTATAAAAGTTATGGTGCAAAAGAATCTCAACGCTTGCGTTTTATTTTAGCGGCACGGCAATTAGGCTTTTCGGTAAATGACATTACTCAAATTTTAGCCGAAGCCGATCAAGGCCATACGGCTTGCGGTTTAGTTCGACAAATTATTGAACAAAAGCTAATTGAAACTGAGCGACAATTTCAACAAACCATAGCGCTAAGAAACCGTTTAACCTTTGCGATTGCCGATTGGCAGAATAAGCCTGACAAGGTTCCAACTGGCGATATGATTTGCCATTTAATAGAGAATTTTATGGAAGATTATCACGATCACCAACCATTAAAAATCAAGGAGGCATAGCATGAAAACAGTAGAATTAAGGATTGAAGGTGCCAGCTGTGGTAGCTGTGTTAATAAAATTGAAAGTGCTTTTAATGCCGATCCAAAAATTACTCAGGTAAAAATGGATTTGAGCAGTAAATTATTACACTTAGAAGGCGATTTTACTGAGCAGAAAGTAATAACCACCATCGAACAGCTGGGTTATCACGCGAGTCAAAAAGCAGAGCAAGCATCCGTTTTTCATAAAGCAGAGGTTAACGATAAAAAAGCAAAGCATGAAGCTTCGCCCTCGGCTACTCAATCACAAGAATTAATTATTGAAGGCGTCAGCTGCGCTAGCTGCGTCAGTAAAATTGAAACAGCTCTAAAAGACCTTGAAGGTGTAACTGATGCCAATATGAATTATGCACAACGTACTGTTATAGTCGAAGGTAATGTAAGTGAAGCCATATTAACAAAAACCATTGAAACAGCCGGTTATGGCGTAAAACCAAGAAATAATGCGAGCGATGAACAATTGTTTGCCCAAAAAGAACAAGAAGATCAAGCCTATTATAAAGTGCTGATGCGTAACGTATGGATTGCGTTAGGTTTGGGAGTGCCACTAATGCTGTACAGTGTGTTTGGTGAAGGTATGACGATTGTAACTTCAACTGAACGAATAGTATGGCTGATCATTGGTTTAGTCTGTTTAGCGGTGATGTATTTTTCAGGTAAACATTTTTATATTGGCGCATGGAAATCATTTTGGAATCACAGTGCAAATATGGATACCTTAATTGCCTTGGGTACTGGCGCTGCATGGCTCTATTCCATGGCTGTGGTGCTTATTCCCCAGTTATTACCTGAAATGGCGCGTCATGTATATTTTGAAGCTACCGCAATGATTATTGGCTTGATTGACTTAGGTTTAGCATTAGAAATAAAAGCTCGGGGTAGGACAAGCGAGGCGATTCAACGTTTAATTGGTTTACAAGCAAAAACGGCACGCGTTATTCGAGATGGCAACGATGTGGATATTGCCATAGAAGAAGTACAAATTAATGATCAGGTGCGAGTGCGTCCAGGCGAGAAAATATCAGTAGATGGTAATATTATTGAAGGTAATTCTAGCCTTGATGAATCTATGCTAACCGGTGAACCAATGCCCGTTGAAAAACATGTTGGTGATGAAGTGATTGCGGGCACGCTAAATAAAACAGGTTCCATTATTTATTTAGCAACGCGGGTAGGCAAAGATACTGCCCTTGCACGAATTATTAATATGGTAAAAAAAGCCCAAAACTCAAAACCACCTATTGGCAGATTAGCCGATATTGTTGCGGCGTATTTTGTGCCAACTATTATGATTATTGCCATAGTTAGCGCGATGATTTGGCTTAACTTTGGTCCTCAACCTAGTATTGCTTATGCACTGGTTTCAGCAACAACAGTATTGATTATAGCTTGCCCTTGTGCACTTGGTTTAGCCACACCAATGTCGGTAATGGTTGGGGTAGGAAAAGCCGCTGAAGCAGGAGTTTTAATTCGAAATGGTGAAGCTTTGCAAACTGCTTCAAAAATTACCGCCATGGTGTTAGATAAAACCGGCACCATTACCGAGGGTAGCCCATCAGTTACTGATGTAATTCCTGCTAATGAAAACTATACCAAGGATCAACTATTACAATTAGCCGCTAGTATTGAGGCAGGTTCTGAACACCCGTTAGCTGAAGCCATTGTTGAATCGGCAAAACAGCAAAATTTAAATTTTGAAAAAGTAACCGAATTTAATGCCATTGCGGGTCACGGCGTACAAGCACGTATTAATAATCAAACCGTGTTGTTTGGTAACGAAAAATTAATGCAGCAACAAAACGTTAAATTATCTGAAAAAATAATTGATAAAGCGCAACAGTTAGCGAGTGATGCTAAAACACCGATGTATTTTGCTATCGATAGTGCATTAGTCGGCATTATTGCAGTGGCTGATGCAATTAAAAAAGATTCAATCGATGCGATAAAAAGGTTACAGCATCAAGGTATTCGCGTGATCATGTTAACCGGTGATAACCGAGCCACCGCCAAAGCGGTTGCCAATAAAGTAGGTATTACTGAGTTTATAGCAGAAGTAATGCCAGAACAAAAAGCCAGTAAAATAGCCGAATTACAAGCCCAAGGTGAAATAGTGGGTATGACCGGAGACGGTATTAATGATGCCCCTGCATTAGCACTAGCCAATGTTGGTTTTGCCATTGGAACGGGTACGGATGTTGCGATAGAAAGTGCAGATATCACACTAATGCGAGGCTCGCTGCATGGGCTTGCTGATGCTATAGCGGTGAGTAAAGCAACCTTGCGTAATATTAAACAAAATCTTATAGGTGCCTTTGTTTATAACGGAGCAGGTGTGCCATTTGCTGCCGGTATTTTATATCCATTCTTTGGTATATTACTTAGCCCCGTTATTGCGGGTGCTGCTATGGCACTTTCATCGTTAACGGTTGTTTCTAATGCCAATAGACTACGATTGTTCAAACCACAACAACATTAACGAAATGATTTAAGCTCAATTTAAGGACAGATATTATGATGATTATTAACTTGCTCGGTCTTGCTTTAATTGCTTTTGTGGTGTGGTGGTTTTGGTTATATAAGCCAAACAATTCATCAGCGACAATAGAGAACGGTAAAGTTACCGTGTTGGTAGAAAATGGTGTGTACAATCCAGCTAAAATTAATATTGCCGCAAATAGCCCAACAGAAATTATTTTTATTCGAAAAGATGCCTCGCCGTGTGCGAACACCGTTATTTTTAGTGACTTAGATATTAGTGCGGAATTACCGCTTAGTACACCACAATCGGTATTACTACCAGCATTGAAGACAGGTGAATATGCATTCACTTGTCAAATGCAAATGTATCGTGGTGCTATTATTGTTGGTTAACCTGTAATACAACTTTGCTATTGCATAAACAAAAATAAAGTAAATTATTAATTGAATTTTCAATGTTTTTCATCATAAAAGATAAAAATTAATGATTAACATTTTTAACAAAAGGAAAAAATCATGACTGACTTAGATCACAGAGTAGGTGTACAAGAAGCGAACCTCGTAGTTAGGCACCTAAAACTAGAAAATATCACTAACGAAAAACAAACAGAAATTGTCGCTGAGATTGATCAAATTTTTGGCATTGATAACGTTTCGTTTGATAAATACTCTCAAACAATTAATTTAGCTTATGATGCTACACGCTGCGACTTAGATGGTTTAGAAGCAATTATTATTAAGCATGGTGCTGATGTTGCTCATGATTTATGGACTCATTTTAAAGAGAAGTACTATAAATATGTTGATGAAAACATTAAAGATAATGTGCAACACAACCCATGGAGTTGCCACACTAGTCCGCGCATATCAAAAAAATAGTTGGGCAGGGTAACAAAATCCAAGGAGTATCATGGTGAGTAATTTAGAACATAGAATTGGTGTGACAGAAGCTACATTAGTGGTTCGACATCTAAAACTTTCAAATATTAATAAGATAAACCTGCCTTTTATACTAGACGAAATTGACCAAACTTTTGGTGTGGATAATGTTAGTTTTGATCAAAAATCGAGTACATTAATTGTTGCTTATGATGCACTAAATTTTAACTTAGATGGGATTGCACAAATAACCCAGAAACATGGTGCTGACATTGCCCGTGATTGGTGGACTCATTTCAAAGAACGCTATTATAAATTTACCGACCAAAATATTAAGGATAACGCGGAATATGTGCCAAGTTGTTGTAGCAAACCGCCAACAGGAATTAAAAAATAAATTTTAACAAGGAATGTACTTGCACGGTTGAATTTATTCAATTGTTCACAGTAATTAGGCCTAAACTGTAAAACGGTTTCATCGAACAAAATTTATCAACCCAAAAACCACAATTATCTGGTAAAGCAAACTCTGTTCAAGGCTCAATTTGAGGACAGGATAAAATTCTGTGTTAGCAGAAACGTAAATATCAGCTAATTACGTGCGGTAATAATTTGATACTGTTCTGGTGTTAATTTGGGCATACGTTGAATAAAAGCAACCATTGCCCAAATGCGCTTATCATCATGCGTTAATCCCCACGCGGGCATAGCTGATGCTTTTATACCGTGTTTTATAACCCAAAACTGCATACGTGCTTCACTTAATTTGCGCGTTTCATCAACTTCGTGTTTAGCTAAATTTGGTGGTTTAGGATATAGACCAATACTTAAATCGCTACTTTTCATTCCCGGTTTTAAGTGACAAGAAGCGCACATGTCATTGTAATCAGCCCCACCAGAAAGCAATAATTCAGGAGCATCTAAATTAGGCACTTGAATATTTGCAGAAGCATGCTCTACTGAACGGTCACGCGTTGTTTCAAGTAACGAAAAAACAACGGGAGTATGCGGATCGTCGGCACCAATGGGATATAAACCTGAATAAATAAAAGTAGCTCCTGCCACCCCAGCAACTACAGACAATAATAACACAGACTTTAATAAGTTCATGTGAATTTCCTAATTCAAAAAATATACGGTTATCTATTAACATAACTTAAATAAACAACCGCTACAGATACTGATTTAATCAGTGATGATCATGTTTAGAATCTTCATGCTTTGGTTTTTCAGAAGACTCGTGATCCATTTTTTTCATATCCATAGGTTCTTTGCCTGAACACTTCTTCATCATTGCTAACATCACTGGATCATTCATTGGCATTTTGGAATTTTTATTCATTGTTTTCATTTTCGAACAATCAGCCTTTTCTGCCATTTTCATATGCATTTTAGGATCATGTGCAGTTGCATTTAAAGATACCGCTAAAGTAGGTAGTGCTACTAATAATAAATAATTTAACTTGTTCATTTTAAAGCCCTTTAATATGTTTTATATTAAACCTATGTATTTGATTTATACTTGTTTCAATAGCCAATACATTGGTGATTTCAGGTTACAGTATAATATTTTGTTGCTAACAAGAGGATTACGACATCATTACATTTTCGTCATTTTAGTAGTTACTTGGTAGCTTTTACATAATGATGGCAAAATTGCTATTTAATCAGAACAGAATTAACTCGCTGATACGGTCGTTAATTAATCGCTATTCGTTGAGAGGTTGGCGTCAATACAATGATCAATTACCAATACGGGTTAAAAGCAAAAGCCCTCAATTTGAAGGCTTTTGTTGTGAATGATCTAACTTAGTTAGACTTTAAAAATTGTATTATCCTAAAATATAACTAATTTAATTAAAGCCAAAATCTTACCCCTGCAACTAAGCTAACATCAGTAGCGTAGTTATTTGCTAATTGAGCTGTTGTGCCATATTTTTTTTGCCATTTAACCCCAACATATGGTGCCAGTTTTCGATTCAATTCATAACGTAATCTAATCCCTAATTCAGAACTAGACAAACCAGAGCCTACACCATAAAGAGGTTGATCTTTTGCGTAATAATTAAATTTAATTTGTGGTGTAAGGATTAATCGTTGAGTGAATTTAAAATCGAATTCGCCATCAAACCGAATACCTACATTATCTTTATTGAGTAACAGATAGGTACTGGTATCAAAAAAATAAGGAGCTAAACCTTGTATACCAACCGCAGCCCAATTTTGATTTTTAAATTCGTTCCTTTGATCAAAGGTTAATCCAGCCTGAATATCCCAAAAAGGTAGAATAGGGTGACTATAAAGTAGTTGATTTTCAGAGTCTGTTTTACCTGAAACATTTTCACCTTCTGTTCTGAAATAAATTTTGTGAGCATCACGACCTATCCATGCTGTTGCATCCCAACTCAATGGATTTTTTTGCTGATCACTTAATTCAAATTGATTAAACAGTAAATATGTTAAAATAGGATCTCTTTCTTCTTTACTCGCTTTTTTAAGCAAGGCAATAAGTTTAGCTTCTTTTTCTGGTGAAAAAAGCTTAACAGACTCATCCGCAAACACTATATTTGATAATGTTAAAAAGCAAGTTAGTGTGCTAACCACTATTAAATTTGTCAATATTTTCATCATAATTTCCTGATTGTTAAGCAGTTCTAACCTGTACGCGTCTAAACATTCCCATCATGTGATAAAGCATGTGACAATGGAATGGCCAATCACCCATGGCGTCCATAGTGACTCGAAAACTTATTTTCGAACCTGGTTGAACCACAACTGTATGTTTTTTAGGAATATGATTTTCATCACCGGTTTCTAATTCACTCCATAAGCCATGTAAATGCATGGGATGATTCATCATGGTGTCGTTGATGAAAGTAATACGAACCCGTTCACCATAAATAAACTTTAATGGTGGTGCATCATCAAATGGAATACCATCTATTGACCACATATAACGCCCCATATTTCCAGTTAAATGTAAGACTAACTCTTTCGTTGGTTTAGGAAGTGATTTAGTTGAATAAATGTTTTTTAAATCTGCGTAAGTTAGAACTTTACGACCATTATTTCTAAGACCTGCACCAGGATCGTTCAATCGGTATTGAGGATTTGACGCCCGCATTGTCGTTTGATAACCGAGTTTTCTAGGTACAACCATTTGTGGCAGATCAGGATTAAAATCAATAGGGGCAAAATCATTTGAGTGGTTCATGTCCATGCCTTTCATGTCCATGCCTTTCATGTCCATGCCTTTCATGTCCATGCCTTTCATGTCCATGCCTTTCATGTCCATGCCTTTCATATCCATGCCTTTCATGTCCATGCCTTTCATATCCATGCCTTTCATGTCCATGCCTTTCATATCCATGCCTTTCATATCCATGCCCATATCAATCATAGTAAGGTCAGGTACAGGGTCCAATGCAGGTGCCGATGCTAAATTTGAATCACTATTCGTTAATGAGCCTAGAGCAAATCCACTACGATCAATTGCCTGCGCAAAAATAGCATATGGTTGAATACTGGTATCCGCTTCAACAAGTACATCATAAGTTTCAGCAACACCAATGCGAAACTCGTCAACTTCAATCGGTTGCACCAAATTTCCATCGGCGGCGATAACTGTCATCTTCAAACCAGGAATACGAATATCAAAAAATGTCATGGCAGAGCTATTTATAAATCTTAACCGTACTTTTTCTCCACTTTTTACAATTGCTCGCCAATGAGCATTAGGTGCAAGTCCATTCATTAGATAAGTGTAGGTATATCCAGAAACGTCAGATAAATCACGATTAGACATCCGCATTTTGTTCCACATTTTTCTTCTTTGCCACGCACTAGATAAGCCTACTTTGCCTACCTCATCAGTAAAATCACCTACTGTTCGTTGAATATAATTATAATAATCAGGTGATTTTTTTAAATTGGAATAAATAGTGTCGGGAGGAGTGTCAGACCAATCTGATAGTTGTATAACAAAATCTTTGTCATAATCTAAGCATTCTTTTTCTTTTGGTAAAATAACAATAGCGCCATATAAACCAGTTTGTTCTTGATAAGCAGAATGACTATGGTACCAATAGGTACCATGTTGTTTAACTTTAAACTGATAGGTATAACTTTCGCCAGGGGCAATACCTTCATAGCCAAAACCAGGTACGCCATCCATGGTAAAAGGCAAAATAATTCCATGCCAGTGTAGGGAACTAGAGACCGATAATTTATTGGTCACTTTTATAGTAACCGTATCACCTTCTTGCCAAACTAAGGTAGGCCCGGAAAGTGAGCCATTGTATAGTGTTGCTTTGGTAGGAGTACCGGTAATGTTCACTATATCTTCAGTTATTGTTATATCAAATTGATTGCCTTGAAGAATGGGTACATCAGGATTGCTATTTTCTAGCATTTGCTTCATGTGTTCTGCTGCAAATGAGCTAGGCAAATAACTTGCAACCGCAACTGTCACTGAAGTAAGCCCTAAACCACGAACAAATTGACGGCGTGATAATGGATTTGTGGTTATTTTATTCATACTGTATCCCTTAAAAGGTATAGCTAGTTAAATTAAAACTTTTCGACAAAAAATAAAAATATCAAAAGCTTGGATGATGTATTAATGCATATACTGTATTGGTAGTTAATTTATCAAGTGTATAGTTAGCCAAAATGATTAATTTGCACATACATCAGGCATGTTGTTTCAATAGCTTTTTAAACATAAAAATTAAACTGATGTATTTAACTTTTTGTCATAATAGTTTAATCCTTAATTTCGAATAATATTCTACTATTTGTATCCTAACGTAGACATTACGACAAAATTACATTTTTGTCATCTTTGTCATTAACATGGCATTTTATTCGTTTCATACGGTATGATACTGAAAGCTAAGATGAAATCTAATGAGCAAAAGATGAAACTGCTAATTGTAGAAGATGAAATAAAAACAGGTGATTATTTACAACAGGGATTAAGCGAAACCGGCTTTAGCGTCGATTTAACTCGTAATGGTTTAGATGGTTATCATCAAGCCTCAACTCAATACTACGATCTAATCATTCTCGATGTAATGTTACCTGATTTAGATGGCTGGCAAATTTTACAATTACTTAGGCAAAACAACAAAAATGTTCCGATACTTTTTTTAACGGCAAAAGATAATGTTGAAGATCGGGTAAAAGGATTAGAACTCGGTGCTGATGATTACTTAGTGAAACCTTTTGCTTTTTCAGAACTACTTGCTCGTATAAAAACTTTATTACGACGCACAAATTCAGCCTCTATTGGTGAAAATACTTTACACGTTGCTGATTTGAGCATTGATTTATTAAAACATAAAGTAACGCGTGCAAAGCATAAAATAACCCTCACTAATAAGGAATTTAGCTTATTGGAATTACTCGTCCGTCGCCAAGGAGAAGTACTTTCGAGACATTTAATTGCATCTCAAATATGGGATATGAATTTTGATAGTGACACTAACGTAATTGATGTTGCCATTAGGCGGTTACGTGCAAAAGTAGATGATGATTTTAGCCCTAAGTTAATTCATACAATCCGTGGTATGGGTTACAAATTGGAATTACCCGATGAGTAATAAACCAACATCGTATTCTTTACTTTCAATCAGCACCCGGGTAACCATTTTAGTTAGTTTAATGTTAACTATAAGTGTATTATTATTGGGCTGGCAAGTAGAGCGTTCAATAAATCAACATTTTATATTTCAAGATATTGATGAATTGATAGTTGTTGCTGACTCTGTCAAACAATCCTTAACAACGGCTAATCAATCAGTAGCTAACAATAATTCTAGCAGCAAAACAAACACTGCGATTAATTACCAACATTATTTAGAACGATCTGTGGCAGGTCATCATGGTATATTTTTTATGGTGTTGAACCAAAATAAACAGCATATATATCAAAATGACAGCTTTAATTTTGACAATGTAATAAAAGGACTTACTGCTGTTACTACTATCAATGCAAAAACATTAGTGAGCTGGAAAGACAAAAAAAATAGTTATCGTGGTGCATTACTAACATATGATATTCCAACAAAGAATGCGCTAAATCATCGTTATTATATTTTTGTGGCAACCTTGACCACATTTCATCAAAGCTATTTACATCAATTTTCACAAAACTTATGGTTAATTTTAATGATTAGTTTAATCATTGTAATTGCTGCGGTATGGCAAATTGTGCGCTACAGTCATCAACCGCTATATAATATTGGAAAACAAATTCAAAAAATCAATACAAAGCAACTCAATACCCGTTTGACTGACGAAAAACTACCTATAGAATTAACCAATTTAGTGATATCACTCAATGAATTCCTTGAACGGATTGAGTCTAGTTATTTAAAGTTATCGCATTTTTCATCTGATATCGCACATGAATTACGAACACCTGTTACTAACTTAATGACACAAACACAGGTATCACTAAACAAATCTAGAGACATGAATGCCTATCGAGAAGTACTATATTCAAATTTAGAAGAATATGAACGTATGGCAAAAATGATCAGCGATATGTTATTACTTGCCAAAGCAGACAACGGCCTGTTAACAACAAATATGACAAAACTAAATATTTTGGATGAAGTTACCGCTCTACAAGAATATTTTGAAATGGCCGCTTCTGAACAACAAATCTCATTATTATTAATTAATAAGCTTGATAAAAATTCTAAAGTCACGCTTATCGCCGATCAGGCAATGCTACGCAGAGCAATAAGTAATTTATATTCTAATGCATTGCGCTACACGCCTACAGGAAACACGATTACTACTACGCTATGTAGGCAACATGAACAACTGATTATTGAAATTAAAAATCCAGGTGAAATGATTCCTAAAGCACAGTTATATCATATTTTTGACCGATTTTATCGGGGTGATTCTTCTAGACAACGCACAACTGAAGGGGTTGGCTTAGGATTAGCCATAGCGCAAGCTATTGTAAAATTTCACAATGGTGAAATAAGCGTTACTTCAACTGAGCAAGTGACTACATTTACCGTAAAACTAATGCCAAGTTAAATTCATGATTCTGTAGCACTTATTTTTAAATAGTACATGCTCTGTACCTCTATGTTAAAACAGCAGATTTTTGAACACTACCTAGAATATAGCTAACCGTAGGGCACTGCTTGAGTTTTTTGATCATTTAATAATGCTAACAACTCAACTCTATTCACATTTATTATTTCCAGCCGGTTAACGTGTCAAATTAATTGTTAACGCTAGTTGTATGATCGGTTCTATCAAGACTCGATATCATATTAATAACAGCTATTTAGCCTGCGAATGAATAATTATGTTTAGTTCTAGGGTCTTTGTAATTACGGATCCAATTGGATTTCTGATTTTTACATCATTATCACTAAATTAAATCCCAAAAGGGGGCTCTCATGAATGATTTAACAACCGTGCGTTGTTTTTCTAGCGCAATTGGTATAGGTTTATTAATATCAATAATCACCGCGATTTTTATGACCGTTTTATTAAAAGCTGGCATAGCACCATTTCCTAAAGCACCATCTTTAGCGTTTGCTGAAACCTTACTTGGACACCAATTACCAATGCCGGTTGGTTTATTATTTCATACTATTTACGTAACATTTTGGAGCGTTTTGTTCTTACGGTTTTCACCTAAAAAAAACATAAAAATGGCACTAGCACTTGCGTTTGTACTGTGGTTGATTGTACTCAGTATCTTTTTTCCAGTGATTGGATGGGGATTTGCAGGCTTAGCCATTAGCCCTAAACTGATCCCAGCGTCGTTTATGCCACATTTATTATTTGGCTTGTTACTTTGGGCAATCAATAAATATACCGTTAACAAGACTAAAACGGCTTAACTAGACATTTATATATTCGACTATCATTATCTTAATCTTATTATAAATTGCAGATGATTAACTAGCATGCACCATAAATTACAAAACGGAGCAGTATAGACATAATCCAGCATTGCTATGTCCGATACACTTTAGTATTGGACTTATCAGTACTGGGTGGTGCTGGATTAATGATACTAGCTCAAGAATCATTTATTTAATTGAATACTTTGTTCAACCTTCTGCTATTGCAAATTGAACTGCTTGAGCTGCATGAATTTCTGCTGTGTCATACAATGGTACTGGTGTATGTTGTTGTTGGATCAATAATGCTATTTCGGTACACCCAAGTATTACCGCTTCAACGCCTTGTTTATGTAATTGTGTAACGATACTTAAATATTGTTTTCGAGATGCAATATTGATAATACCTCGACATAGTTCATTGTAAATTATGTTATGAATTATTATTTGTTCATCGGTATTAGGTACAACAACCTCAATACCAAATTTATCAATTAGCCGACGCTTATAAAAATCATGTTCCATGGTGAAACGAGTTCCCAGCAAACCAACTTTTTTAATGCCATCTGCAAGTAATTTATTAGCAGTGGCATCAGCAATATGAAGAATTGGGATTGTAATATTAGCTTCTATTTCAGGCACTACTTTATGTGTAGTAGCTCAGACCTGATCTGACAGTTACCCGATTTTTAGGGTGTCTTGTCAGCTTAGATTTGAGCTAAATTCTTTTCAGCCCAAATCGATTT
>Ga0316206_1002391_pt1 | contig 12771 bp, 12 predicted proteins | sample 6monthpyrite_MG_FD_204942 | JGI IMG/M metagenome (GOLD analysis project Ga0316206, IMG submission 204942) | Microbial mat bacterial communities from mineral coupon in-situ incubated in ocean water Damariscotta River, Maine, United States -... | ecosystem: Environmental > Aquatic > Marine >...
TGATCTTGGTAAGGGATGGATAATTTATCTAGATTGTTTTGGATACAAGCGCTAAATAGTAATGTGGAAAACAAAGCAATCAGCTTTAGCCAAGATGAAGAGCAAAGATAAGCGTTCATTGGAGCCCCTTAGGATGGGTAGGGAAGTAAATGACTGGCTTATGTTATCTTGCTATTTTTAATGCAGGATTATTGGATGGTGTGAATTTTATGACTCAAAAAATAATAAATATGACAATTAAGTATTGATTAACTCGGCTTAATTTAAACGATTTATGGTGCGCACAACGCATCCGTCTTACCTGGATGACTTTCTACACAAATCTTGAAAATTACTTCATCATTGCCATATTTTAATTTCGTCTCACACTAGCAATGAACATATTACCCTCTCTATCATCAGTAAAACAGATGTTGGGCCAGTGTTTTAATGCTCGGCGAATACCCGAACCTAAACCGCGATAGGGGAGTAGGCCTTTAGCGACAAAAGAGGCGAGGATAGGGTTACGAATAATTGAATTACCGGTGCGAATTTTCTCTATAGTTAAGTGGTTTGGTAAATGTCCCGGGCTTATTATTTCAATTCGATCGCTAAAGATGAAGAGCCGAATGGATGCGCTGATTAAATAATCACGGTGTACCAAGGCGTTGACGAGTAACTCTTCAAAGACTATCTCTGGTATTTCTGGTTTCCCCAATGAATTAACACTTTGGTCCTGTTGCTCTTTGCGTAAATTACGCATGATAAAGGATAATGCATCACGAAATACGGCATCAAAAGGGCCGCCAAAGTCTTCGCTATCAATATACTTGGTTGCCATAACGTCAGTGCCTGGGTAACAAACCGATTTTATGATGAAGACGGGTTTTATCCGTTGGGGTTTTTCTGCAAACAACAAGGTGCCGGCAAGGTTAAGATGACCGTCGCTGGTTGCTAGATTCATATTAATAAGTAGCTGCAACAACTGGGTCGATGATTCGGGCATGGGCTCATCAAATTTGTCACGTAAAAAATCGCGAAAACGAATTCGATCTAATATCTCAGGTCCGGCGTTAACAGGAATTTCATCAGCATGGATAATATCAATGTCTTGAAACAGCCGACGTAGCTCTTCTTTAGAGTTGACACGACGTTTATCTGCTCCGCTTTTTAACCAGATAACGCCTTTGTTATCGAAATAAGGTTTATCAATACCTTCTGCAATGGTCAGCACGATCACAACATGGTTATCATCAATGGCAATATTTTCGGTACGTACTGTTAACGGACTACGAACATGTTGGCTAGCGGCATTACTGATGAGCTGATTGATTCTGCTAACATCCTGGCTGCTTAGACCTGATAACTTTCCAGAGTCACTGATCCCGATAAAGATAATACCCCCTTGTGAGTTTGAAAAGGCCACCATTTCCGCCGCTAAAGAATCAGCGCTGCGAATATCTTCTTTAAACTGATGGGTACTATCTTCACCACGGGCTACAATGCGCTTGAGTTCATTTAATAACATTTAAATGTTTACCTGTCGGTCTATTCTTCAACAAATTAAGCCTATTTGGAGCTTGTTTGCTCACTGTTCAGACAATTCGCTCCATGAGCGAAGACATCCACGCCTCCCTTTTTTCTAATGAAGTGATCCAGTTTTTCATGCTTTGATACGCTTGCGAAGTACGAGATAATTATGGGTGTCTTAGTTTTCCGGTTCTAATTATCGTTTTCTGTTGGTTGATAGGTATGATGAGACGTACTTCACTTAATCAATGCCTCCAATGGTATCTCTAAATGCTCATGTAAATTGCGGATCATGGGTATCGTGAGTGTTCTTTTACCATTTAAAATTTCAGATACTCTGGCGCGGGTACCTATATAAGGTTCTAAATCTGAACGGGATAATTCCAGTTGTTCCATTCTAAATTTAATTGCCGTGATAGCGTCTGGTGCGTCAATCGCGTGGTGTTTGTCTTCATAGGCTTCTACGAGGGTAATGAGAACATCTAATTTATCACCCTCTAAAGTATCAGGGGCTGCTCCCCAAAGATGATCAATGATAGCTAGCGTATCATTAAGATCGTCATCATTTTTGATGGGTCGGATTTGTATGTTACTGGGTGCTGAGTTTCTCATTACACTGTCTCTACATTGATTTTATCGTATTGTTTATGAGTGCCAACAAACTGGATAAAACACACACCTCGGTTATAATCGACTGCGACAACCAGTCGGTATTTATTACCGGCTATATTAAAAACAACTCGACCATTTTTTACGATACTCGCTGATCGATACTTGACTTTAATATCATTGGGTTTTTTCCAATTTACTTTCAGGATCTCAAGATACCAAGCTTCAAGTGGTGCTTTTGAATCCATGAACTCAGGCTTTGATTCCCAAAATTCCCTTAGCGTCTTTTTTGCTATCACTCTCATGCAAGCAGTTTAGCGTGATCCCATTTTGGGATCAATTATTATTTCGGATTAAACAGAAATTACTTTAGCACTCAAATATAGGGTATGGGCAAGCGGGCATATATCGGTAACTGCTCAATAAGTTGAGGATTTGGGTAGATAAGAGGGGTCAAGTCTTTACTTTTACTACTTTAGGGTAATAATGACTATTATATTGACTAGTTAGTGCCTGCCCAAAAACTATCTAACCCCTTGAGCAATAAACAATAACCGCTTCAAATTCCCAGAATAGGGGGCAAGAGAATAAGGAGGCAAGACAAGATCTTACTCAGCCCTAAATTGTTTCAGTCGCCCTTAATTTAATAGTTGCAAGTTGGTAATAGAGCGCATTCAGCCTTGCGCGAAGTCTCTGTAATTTCACATCAAGATAATTGTTGCCTATAAATTGAACGATGCGGGGATGCTTGCTGGATATATGGGTGATGTTGCCAATTATTTTTAAATCTAGGTCTAAATTTATTAATTTACTTGTATATTTATTAAAGTATACATATAATTTCCTCATGAAAAAGATAATTTTTGTGAGAGGCTCGTTAGAGTCAATCCGCCAGTTTTCAGAACCAGCGAAACAACAAGCGGGTAATCAATTAAGACTCGTACAGCAAGGTCGCAATCCACAAAACTGGAAACCTATGAAGGCGTACGTGAAATACGCATTAAAGACAAGGACGGAATCTACAGAGTAATTTATATCGCCAATTTTGAAGATGCTATATATGTTTTACACGCGTTTCAAAAGAAAACGCAGAAAACAAATCAAAGCGACTTAAACATGGCTAAACTAGCTTTGAAAGAAGTACTTGAGAGGCAATGAAAATGACTATGGAAAAATTTAACGATGTATGGGACGCGTTAGAAGATGACCCTATCCGCAGAGCAAACCTTAAACTACGCTCTGACCTCATGATGCAAATTACCGATATCATTCAAGAGCGAGGGTTGAAGCAACAAGAAGCTGCCGAGCTGCTTGAAATATCCCAACCCCGTGTTAGCGCTCTGCTTAAAGGAAAGATTGATGAATTTCGACTTGATATGTTAGTGGATATCGCACACAGACTTGGGCTTCGTGTGTCTATAAAATCAGCTTGAATAGAGGGGGCAGGTTTTGAAATGCTAGTTAAACAGAGCGGGTTGTACTCTACATTTATCTAAACAACTATCATTTTAAAACCTCACCCCTGTTTCTTCTTTCTCTTCCAAAGCGATTCAATAACTGGTTAATTATATTTTAATTTGTTCCCTCTAATAAAATACTGTCCACCAGTGTCTCTCCACCGCTTCCTGCATCATTTTGTATCCCTATTAATATGGTTATATATTTAACTATTGACTCATCCAGCCCTGGCATCAGTGACCTTGTACTAACAGAAACTTGCTCCCAGTCAAAAGTTTCCTGAAATTTCCTTACTTCATAGAAAGAATCTTGTGGACGACTTCCCTGAATATACTCCGTGGTATGAACTGCATTTGATGTAACATATGCAATCGCGGCACCGATATGTGTCCTAGATGAATCATAAAAATTGATAGCAACTTGATTTAAACCCCAAGGAATATCCTTTTGAGGAACTTTCCAGAAATATGAGATATTGAAATTATCGTAGATGTCATTTATTGCTATTTCCTGAGATAGAAACGCTGAGTAGTTACCTCCAGGCATCGTATTTAAATCAACCGCATTTTTATGAATCCCATCATCAGTTACGCTCCAGCTAGCACTCGCCTCCCAATTACCCCCAAAATTATCGCCAGTATAATCCCAACCAACAATTGAGTCATCAAAATCGCCATTATTGACTAAATTAATTCGAGTTTCAGGTGTTCCACTTTCAAGTGCTAAAACTCTGCTTTCCAGTGATACCGATACTTCATTACCAAATGAGTCTTGCACAGTCACACTGATTGTATGAATACCAATTGAAAGCTCTTTGAGCACCTGTTTCCCTGTTCCTAACTCACCATCAATATTCGATGTCCAAACAATCTTATCACTAATATCACCCTCTTCGTTATCAGCAGCAACTGCAGTAAACGCAATTACATCACCAGCATCATGAGCACCTTCATTAACAGGTGATTTAATTTCAACAGTTGGTGACTCATCAACATAAACAGTCAATGTTTTCACTACAATCGCACCACTACCTGATGTTGCTGTAATGCGAATGATATGATTACCAGCAGGTAATTTAGTACTGAGTTTGTCACCTGTGCCTAATTGAGAACCATCTGCGTTTATTTCCCATGAAATCGATTCATCACTGATTGGTATCCCAGTTTCATCGGTAACTAAGGCATTAATAACAAATGTGTCTTCTGTTGTTCCGGCATAGTCGACTTTTAGATCAATTGCCTTAAGTTCATTTCCTGATAATACACGATCGTAAATACTGACTTCGTCTATTTCGCCTTCAAAATAATAGGGAGCTGCTCGTAATACACCCCAATTACCTATTACAGTATTGTAGTTAAATGTATCTTTATGGATAGACTTACCAGCCCCACAATCATTATTTTCACCTACTATTTTTCCATTCAAATACATTCTACATTTACCTTCACTACTCCAAGTTGCAATAAGGTTTTCAAATGTGTCAACAGTAAGTTTGTCAGAAGAACTTACCCCAGCAGAAGAACCATCATTCATTCTTAACACAAAAGCTGGAATATCAACATGATCTTGCTCACCATTGTACAATAGAAAACTATTATCTGCTTTACTTCCAGTATTCCATTTACCAACAAATCCAAAATTTTTTCCTTTTACTCTTTTCTTTATCCATGCACTAACTGTTATTGCTTCAATAGACATATTATCTAGCTGACCAATATTTATATAATCATCCACCCCATCAAAACTATACGCGATTTCAGCATTACCATCCCTATCTTCCGTCAATACCGCCCCATTCACAACCCCATGATTACCATTGCCACTGGCATCATCTGCATTGCCATTAAACGGATAATACGCCACTTGTCCTCGTGTCTTGGTGTTAAGTAATTTGATACAAGGTTTACCCTCAGCACAATTGACTGGGTTTATCACTTCAGTTTTTACTTTCACTGTGACAGTTGTTTTACCTTCTACACCATCATTGTCAGTCACCGTTAATACCACCACGTGTTCACCTTGTGGTAAAACTTTCTTACAACTCATTATTCCATCACACAACATTTCCCCATTTTCTAATGTCCATTTGAATTTGGTTGGATCGGTGATTTCACCATCTTCGGCATCAATGGCACTGCCTTCGAAGGTTATCTCTTCATCTTGTAAAAACAAATTCTCTGCGGCGGGTTTGCTGATGGTGACTTGTGGGGCTGAGTTGGCTTTGACTTGTACTGTGATGTTGGCAAAACCTTGTAAAGCATTTCCATCGGTTGCACGTAATGTGACAGTATGTATGCCATCAACCAACTTCACATCGATTTTTTCGCTGGTACCAATTGAGTCACCCCCTAAAATCCACGCTAATTTATCACCGGTAATGGCCGTACCTTGCGCATCAGTGGCTGAGCCTTCGAAGATAATGTTGCCATGACTTGGGAAAGCTTGATTATTAACGGGGGCGGTGATCGTAACAGTTGGCACTTCTACCGGATCAGGGGATTTAAGGACAGTGAGGTTAATAGTGGCCTGAGTGGTATGACTATAAATATCAGTAGCCATTAAGGTAATAATATGTTCACCCTGTGATAAAACTATCGTGATATTTTCACCGTGACCTAACGTACCATCGAGATTCGAATTCCATTGAATGCTGGCATCCGCCAATTTACCATCTTCAGGATCATTAACTGAACCCTTTAAAGTGACTGGACCTTCTGGCGTAATGCTTTCACCATCAGTATGTGACAGGATATTCACCACGGGTGGGAGGTCATCGACTTCGATGTTTAATGTCCCTGCATTGCTATCACTACCATCCGATACGGATAACTGTACCGTGTACATGCCGGTGACATCAGGGGTAAAATGACTATTCTTTTTACTGCTTTGCTCTTCTGAAATACTGACATTGCTGTTATCCGGCTTGACCGATAAAGTCCAAGTATAGGTCAAAGGTTGTGCATCAACATCATAACTCTTATCACCATATAACTGCACCGCACTGTTACGATAGACTCTTAAGTCACCCGTTAAGTCTGGGCCTAATTGGACTACTGGTGGAGTATTAACATCACTGACCGTAACCACCATGGAATCAAAATTAGACACCACGGCATTTGCAGTATTGGCTTTACCATCGCTGACTTTTATGGTGACCACATAAGTGCCGACGGCATCAGGGGTAAAACTCGCTGCCTTACTGTTTGCATTGGCAACTGCCGCATTACTGCTACCCGGTTTAGAAGTGAAATACCATTCAAAACTCAGTGCATCACCATCGGCATCATGCGCACTACTATTAAGTTGGACAGCTTGGTTGACATTGCTATTTTGGTCGGTACCGGCATTGGCTACCGGAATACTATTGCCCTCACCCACTGTTACCTTGATGACATCTTCAGTAATCACGGCTTCATTGATATCTTGACAATTACCGATAATCACCCTGCACCGAGGGTTGAAAGTTTAACCCTTGGAAGGTGCCTCGTGTCGGTTGGGTTTGTTCGATTTGCTGTTTGAGAGCTTGATCTGGCGTATTCACCACTCGCCACAGATAATACACATCACCTTGAATGATCGTGTTGTTGCTTTGATCAATTTTTACATCACTATTAATGGCCGCAAATTGATCTTTACCCGCATCGATCTCCACATTGGGACCACGTTGATTGCCATCCGCGATGATGGTGACATAAGAGGTTTCTTTGGCATCAGAGCCAGGGACTGAGATATCTAGTTTGAGCTTATATTCACCGTCCACATCCGGTTTAAAGCGCGGATTAACGGCATTCTCCGGCGTAGGGGGTGCTGCATTGCTATTTTTTGGTTTATTATCAATCGACTATTGATAGTTGAGCACTTTATTTTCAGTGATTTCAAGACTATCGGCACCACTGACTTGCACACTCGTACCCGTTGGTACGGTTCTGCCTTTACCCGCATCGGCAATAATCGACCATACGGAGGGTTGGTCAGTGGACACGGGTGTTGTCCCTCCACTGCCACAAGCTGTCATCACGATGCTGACTACCATGATAAAAATTGCACTTAAATATTTCGCATTCATTACTCACCCTCAGAATTGCATATGTTTCATGTCATAATGTTAGAAGGACAGACAAGAGAAAATAGGGTGCAGAAACCTGCTGATCGGTTAACTAATCATCAATGACTACCGTCGTTATTGTAAAATAACCGTAGAGTATAAAGTGGTGGAAGGTATTTGTGAATAATATAATGCACATTAAAAGTATAGTTATTGCGGAGATAGCGTGATAATGGCGATTGACTATTTTACGGAATTAAACGCTAGGCATTACGTCAACAACAACTCTTGCGTGAAGATATTCGTGATATAGTTGTTCAGATAATTAAATGCGGTTTAGGGGTTGATCGGTTGGTGAGATTAAAACGTTCTGGTTAGTGAGAGTGGATGTTTTTGGTGAGTTGGGTGTTCTTCATTCAGCCCCTGCGTATGCCCGGTATCGAGAACGATTGATCGATTGAATGAGATGTTGGCAGTTGGCGGTAAAATTCCTGAGCACTTTAATAGTATAAGTAAAGACTTGACCCCCTAATGCTGATGTGTTTCAGACATGTTTTTCATCTTGTTAAAAAATTAGCGAATTGTAAATAATAAGCAAATAATTTGTGAAGTTAAGTTTGGTTGCAGGTTTGAGTGATTACGCAGCCGAGGTAATGTTCGCATCCTGAATAGGTTGCGGTTTTTCAAGGTTAAGGTTTTTCCCCCAGCCATGTGTTGAGCTGCGCTTCGGTAATGCCCAATCCGATTATCGCACCCGCATGTAGCGTGCTTAAATCAACTAGCGTCATCGCGGTGAATTTATCTATATCATTGATACCATGCTCATGGCAGAATTTTTCGATGAAATCTTCTGTCTGCTTTCCATGCAGGCCCCGTTTGACGACCTGGCCCATTACATCTTTTCTTTGCTGCCTGTATTGAATGCGAAAGGCATCGATCTCGCCTAAGGATTTTCTCACTACACCATATTGCTCGCATGAACGAACATAAGCCCAGCAATAAAGATCCAGCATCGGTGCAATGTCATTTTTCTCATAAATGGCAAGCAGAGCAGTAGTGTAATCCTCGCGGGACACATCGGTAAAACTTAAAGGGCATAAATTGAGTTTGATAAACGGTATATTGCAGCTCAAGCGCGACGTTCGCTTATTTACATCCTCAAATGCCTGCAAATATGACAGATGGATCAGTAAGAAGAAGCTTTGCTCAAAAGGGTCTTTAATTTTTCTAGCCTTGAATAAAATCAGCTCGAACAGCTCTTTTAAAATATGGGGATTGCCCAGCGGTTTATAGGTGGACTTGCCAATATCCACCTCAATCTTCCGAATATTGCCGCAGGCCTCAGGATTAGCCAGCAAGTCCTGGGAAAGCAGATGATGAAGATTGCGGATAGTTAGGCTGCTCAGCTCGATGTCTTGCGCATTTTCGACGAGGAACAATATCGCTTCTTTGTGGTTCATGATCATCACCGTTTCTTCGTGAATCTTGCCTTCTGCCGAAATGCCTTCTTCCACCAGTTTTTGCGTATCAAGCCTGGAATAAGTGTTCCCCTCAAGGCGGCTGGAGTTATAGGACAGATCGATCAAAAGCCGCTGGCAGATTTGCCGAGCATAGGTTCCCGCCGCCAACTCTTCATCAAAACGCTTACCTTCCTGAAACAGTCTCTTTCCCATGTCTTTAGGGATATAAGCAATTTCGTTAGGGACATAATTATCCAAAAACTCCCGTTTATAGGTCATTTTTTCTCGAGCATAGAGCGGAGTTTCTAGAAATTTAAGGGCATTCTGGCTTTTTGGGCTAAAAATTTCGTGTACTCTGTCCTTTTTCTGTCCCTTATCTGCTTCTATTGGTATTTTGGCAGAATAATATTTTGTGGCTTTCTTTTCGCCTGTTTTCACTATGCGGCCTTTATCAATAAGGCTCGCAAGTCGGCGTTGCAAAGTTTTGTAATTTAATGAAAAAGTTGTATTTTCAGCAATTTGGCCACGCGAGAGCCCTTCTGGATTGCTTCCCAGAAGTGTTGCGATTTCATCCAGTTGTCTTTCAGTATCTTGTGCCATAGAGCCTCTCACAGTGTCTCTTAATTCAAGGTATTTCATTTTAGAGACATAATCAATCAGTTTTTAGGACAGTTCTTAAATTTAAGAGACATTAAACCTCCAGACCAACACCACGATCCTGATTTCGATTTCGCTTGGCTTTGGGTGCTCTCTTTGGTTTTTCTGATACCCTGAGCAGCACAAGCGGCTATGGCAGTATTCAGAACCTGGGCTACAGTTTTGATTCCTTGGGTAATCTTCGCTAGCGTATTGATGCCAATCGACGTTTTTTAAGTCAGGATTAAGTCAGGATGGCGTCACAGATATTTTCAGTTACGATGACCTCAATCGGCTAACAACAGCAACGGTTAATGGCAACGAATATTTAAGTGTTGTCTATGGCGCTAGCGGCAATATTGAACAGAAAACCGGGGTCGGTCAATATACCTATGGTGGCAATGGCGCCGGTCCCAATGCGGTGACTGCGACCGGTGATAGTCTGATCAATTACCCCATCAATCCACCGGCCACGGCTGTGCCTGGGGATGCTAATGGTGATGGAGTGATCAGTGCCGGCGATGTGCGTAGTGTGGCTGATCAGATTATTGGTTTAAAAGCCGCTGCAGGGGCGCCTGATTGCAACCAGGATGCGGGTGTTGTGGACATCCTGGATACGGTGTGCATCAAGCAAAAGAGTGATTATCAAGGTGACGATGCGGGTGAAGCCTATCAATACGATGCCAATGGTAATCGTATTGAAGGTGATGGCACCTATATCAGCTACACTCCCTATAATAAACCGTCTGAGCTCGCCAACGGCGAAATTGAGGTCAGGTTTGATTATGATGCCAATCATAACCGTTATCGCAAAACAGAAATCGATAATTCAGGCACCACTACGACCTATTATATCGGTAAAGCCTTTGAAGTGATCCAACGGCCTAGTGGGGTGACCGAGTATCGTCAGTATATTACCGCCGCAGGCGAAACCGTGGCCGTCATCACCGAACGGACGAATAATACCAACGATACTCGCTATCTGCACGGCGATCATCAAGGCACCGTGGTAGCCATCACCGATGCCAGCGGTCAGTTGGTCAGTCGCTATCACTACGATCCCTTCGGCCAACGCCAAGAAGTCGCCTGGACCGATAATACAGTGTCTAGTTTAATCGACGACATCGTCAATCGGGGTTATACCCAACATGAATATCTCGCGGTATTGGGCTTGATCCATATGAATGGGCGGGTATATGATCCTAAGCTTGGTCGGTTTTTAAGTGCTGATCCTTTTGTGCAGTTTCCAACCTCGACTCAGGGTTATAATCGTTATAGTTATGTAGGGAATAATCCATTGTCGTTTACGGATCCGAGTGGGTATGAGATATTTTTCAATGTGGATCGTGATGAAGATGGTGACGTAATTACGGATACGCCGCAACCTTCGACAGCATCTGAACCCTCTGAACCCTGAACCCTCTGTGGCGTCTGAGGATGATGGCATTGATTTTTATGTTGATCCCACTGAAGTTTGGCCACCGAGTCCTGGTGCTGGTAACACGACAAATCCAGGTAACAGTAATGGATGGTCAAATGATCATGAGGAACAAAACGAAGCCGCTGCTGAAATAATGCTTGCTGACGCAACAGGGGCAGGGGCCACGATAAATGCAGGTACTACGACGGATGTTAGTGATGGGATGCTTGCCAACGGGGCAAAATTTGATATGCCAGGAAAGTCTGCGCTAGCAATGATTGATATTGTATTTCATGATAAATTAGGAGAATATATTCCGGTAATTACAATTAGTGAAAAAAATCCTGAATGGATTGCAGCTGATGCCGAGTTTAGAATGATAATAATGAAACATGAGATGAAACACGTTGACCTTATACATGCAGTAATGGAGGCAAACCCAGGCATTAAAAGCAATGCTGAGCTGAACTTAATTATTGCTGGTTTTGAAAATTCTTGGATAGGTAAAGTTAAATCCTTTTTCCAAACGGATAGACTCGTAGCAGCACATGGTATAATAGAGTTGTATGCTTATTCAGCACAAGCAAATTTTCTTGCTGGAACTGGTAGTAAGTACATTGAGTTTACCAATGAATCGATTCGAAGACATGCGCGAATTGTACCCGGTAGTGAGTTTTAATAATGACTATATATATGACTAAAAGTTTAGTTGTTGTGGCCTTATACATGTTGTTGCCACTCTTGTTTGTTATCATTTTTACAAAAGTGTATGACCTTAAAAAAGGGATGTCAATTTGGGTGGCGGTAATTTTTTCTGTATTTGGGCTTGTGAATTGGAGTTTAATGCTTTATTTGAAATATATTAGTGAATCAACGCTGTTGAGCTATCCAATTGTGGACTACTTTAGTGATATTGGATACGAAGAATATGATCTGAAAGTATTATATTATACTGATTTTATATTTTTACTATCTCCGGTTTTATTTGCCTTTGTTTTATTTGTTCTTGCGGCTATAAATGAAAAACAGAAATTGTTGTATTCAATACTTGGTTTTTTTCTTAATTTTGCTGCGATTTATTTAATATGGAGGAGTAATCAAGACACCCATAAATTTTGAATAATCTCTAAATATCTGCTCATCTATTCATTAAACGAAAGAGCTAAAGAGGGGTCAATAAAGGGGTCAAATATCATTTTTATCTCTAAAGCTTGTCGTCAGGAGGGCACTCCTGGTTGAAGGGATTGAGGGCGGTGAAAGCTTTGCATGTGAATCTGACAGCGTAAATTTTTCCCATCTTTCTGATATTTTTTTCCAGTGAGTGGGGTTTTTTAAGCGATCGCTCTGTTTTTTGTTATTGTTTATTTAGTTTTGGAAATTTTGTTCTATCTCCTTTTTTTATTTTAGCTATTATTACTTTTTATTGTGCTAAGCGTAATGTTTTTTTGAGTGGTTTATCAAATCTGCCAGTTATTTGATTTTGATGACTGTCCTAGCTATCGGACCACAGTCGTTTGGTGCGGATGGCAAATGAGGCCATGACGTTGTCCACGTTGACCTTCAAGAATTCTCGGTAATCCATGAGGCGGCGATCGAGTTGCTTAAGCCAGCGCCAGGCATTTCGCGTATTGGAC
>Ga0316206_1002392_pt1 | contig 12764 bp, 9 predicted proteins | sample 6monthpyrite_MG_FD_204942 | JGI IMG/M metagenome (GOLD analysis project Ga0316206, IMG submission 204942) | Microbial mat bacterial communities from mineral coupon in-situ incubated in ocean water Damariscotta River, Maine, United States -... | ecosystem: Environmental > Aquatic > Marine >...
ATTAGTGATGAGTGACCAAGTTGCCGTTATGCATGATGGCAAGTTTGAGCAAATCGATACGCCACGTAATCTCTACAAAAATCCCAAAACATCGTTTGTCGCAGGATTTGTTGGTGATACTAACCGCTTTGAATTACTCTCAGCAGAAGGTGATTCAATGATAACCAAAGGTGGTTGGGAATTGCAGCAGCCTGATATTAAAAATAGAACACCTAATATTAAAGAGCTGTACATTCGCCCAGACGCTTTCATTCTCAACCCGGCTAATAATCTTAATGGCATTAATGACATCGATCAGCTTCAGTTTGAAGTGACAATTAAAACCATTCTTTTTGACGGATCAAATACCAAACTGTCCACAATGGTGAGTGGAAGTTCTGAAGAGCTACTGATATCACTTCCACAAAATTCGCAATTTGATGGTATAGAAGAAGGAAGCCAGTTGAAAGTAGGTATCCACCATAATGATATAAAGTATTTTTAAGTATCTCGATATGAAAAACAAAAAAGACTTTAATATCACTTTTTACTTATTGTTTGTGCCTGTTTTAATATGGCTCATCTTTATGATTGTTATACCGCATGCTGAACTGCTTATCAGCTCTTTTTTAGTTGAAAATGATGCGGGAGAAATGGTTTTTTCATTCGGTAACTATATCGAATTTTTCACTCAAAAAATCTATTGGTTAACCTTTGTGAAAACGGCAGGGTACTCCATTGGCGTTACCTTATTGGCTTTTATTATTGCCTTTCCTATTGCATTTTATTTGTCCAAAGTAACTACTAAAAAGAATGCCAGTTTTTTAATCCTACTGTTATTAATTCCTTTGTGGGTGGGTGAGTTAGTAACAGTTTACGGTTGGATGGTACTGCTTGGTGACCATGGCGTTATTAATCATGTCTTGTTAACAACGGGCATTATCAATGAACCTATCAATATGCTGTATAGTAATTTCAGTATGGTTATTGGTCTGCTATATATGTCGATGCTGTTTATGGTGATCCCGGTTATGTCTAGCCTACAGAGTATGGATGACTCTCTGATTGAGGCGGCGTGTGATCTTGGCGCATCAAAGTGGGACATTTTTATAAAAATAATTATCCCTTATGCCAAGCCTGGTATTACTTCTGGCGCCATTATCGTGTTTATGTTGGTTATAGGTGATTATCTAGCGCCTAACTTATTGGGTGGCAAGAATTCCTTGTGGTTTACCGAACAAATTTATAATAATTTCCTTACAACATTTAATTGGAATGAAGGCGCCGCATTCGGGTTTTTACTGCTCATGCTTTCTTCTGGCATTATCTGGCTTGCACTTAGGTTATTTGGTCAAAAACTAGAAAAGGTGGGCGCATGATTCGTTCGCTTCCGAGTTCACCTTTATACCGTATAAGTTACCGTGTGTATGTTTTGTTATTTTTTACTTTTTTGCTTATGCCGCTACTTGCTATCTCCGTTTTGGCATTTAATGATTCTAACTTTATTTCGTTACCCTGGAACGGTTTTACAACGGACTGGTTTTTTTCTGCTACTGATGAGCGGCAGGGGCTATTTGCAGATGATGAACTGATAGCCAGTATTGTTACCAGCATTAGTACAGGTTTTTTCGTCGCAGTCCTATCCACACTGGTTGGCACGCTTGCCGCATTACTGTTTGAAGAAGAACAGTTCCGATTTAAAGGTTTGTTATACTTTTTAGCGTTAGCGCCTTTAGTTATTCCGGGTGTTATTTTGGGTATATCGATATTGTTAACCGCAACATCGGCTGGCAACCATATTGAAAAATCTTTTGGTTTGGATGTTGAATTGTTCAGACCCAGTTATTGGCTGGTTGTTCTAGGGCAGTTTTCCTTCTGCGCGACTTACGTTATGTTACTCGTTTCAGCACGTTTGAAAAAATTTGATCGAACGCTGGAAGAAGCGGCACTAAGCCTAAAAGCAACACGGTTAGAAGCGATATGGTACGTGACTATTCCATTTCTTCGTCCCGCGATAATTGGGGCTTTTGTAGTTGCCTTTATATTAAGTTTTTCCAATATAAACACGACAATATTTTTGATCGGCTCAGATCCTACCTTGCCTATTGACCTGTATTCTCGGATTCGTTTTAGTTCAACACCTGTACTCAATGCAGTTTCATTCTTGATTGTGCTTACTATTAGTGGATTGGCTATTATAAATTTTTTTGTAAATCGCTCAAAATAAATACGGATTAGAAAAATAGTTTTTCATTTCAAATCAATGGGATTTGTAATGCCTGACTTTGTTATTAATTTCATATTAATGCTGTTAAAATATCAAATAATAAAAATATTGAAAAAAACTGTTTAATATGGAATATATTATGAATGCTGGTATTGACTTTGGAACCTCAAATTGTGCAGTTGGTGTTTGGGAAAACAATAAGCCTAATGTTTTAAATTTAGAAGATAATAATTCTACTATGCCATCTGCGCTATACACTTCAAAAGATAATATTGAGGTTGATGAAATAAATGAAGCAGAGTTAGTCGATAGAATTAAAAAATCAAAAGCACAACAAAACAATGAGGCGAGAAGGGCAAAAGAAGAAGGACGTAAATATCGAGTTTTAGATGATAATAAAATAGAAAACATTGAGCGTGGTGCAATGCGGCGTGAAGCGGCTGAGGCAGCTAAAAAATCTTATGATAATCAAGATTTAAATTCTTCTCTAAAATCAGATGATAGTGTTGTATTTGGTACCGCAGCGATAAATCAACATTTAAGTGAACCCCATGATGGTTTTTTTATAAAATCCCCAAAAACATTTCTTGGGGCAGAGCTAAGTTCGAACCATATTGAAACCTTCTCGGAAATTACAAAAAAGATGTTGTTGCATATTAAGCATACAGCAGAAAAAACAATCGGAACAACGATTGAAAATGTGGTGCTTGGTCGACCAATAAAATTTCATGGGACAATGGGAGATAAAGGCAATTTACAAGCTTTGGGTATACTTGAAAGCTCCGCAATTGCTGCAGGCTTTCAGAGTATTGAGTTTTTATATGAACCGATTGCTGCCGCATTGGATTATGAGAGGACTTTAAATAAAGATATTGTGGTTCTCGTTATGGATATTGGTGGGGGTACCACAGATTGTTCTTTGCTTAATGTTGGGCCATCGTATGTTAATAAAATTGATCGGGATGAGTCTCTATTGGGTTATGCTGGTGATCGTATAGGTGGACTTGATTTAGACATACAGCTAGCGCATAAAATTTTGATGCCATATTTTGGTAAAGAGAGTTTACTTGATTCGGGGCTTCCAATACCCAACATGTATTATTCAGATGCGGTACATGTGAATAATGTTCAGGCGCAATCAAGATTTTCATCAGAAAAGTATGGTAGAGAGATAAGGCGATATCTAGAAAGATCAATGAATAAAAAAGATGTTAGCAGATTACTTAGATTATATGAGGGGAATTATAGCTATCGTCTTAATAGAAGTTCTGAATTAGCAAAAATAAATTTATCTGAAGAGGAATTAGTTAAGTTATCTATTGAATATATCGAGCCTGATTTAGTGATTGATGTTAGTCGAAAGGATTATAAAGATGCTATCGAGATGGAGTTGCAAAAAATCATGAGGATCATGACTGAGGTATCTAAACAAAGTAGCGTCACTCCTGATGTAATATACGTTACTGGCGGAACCGCTAAATCACCAATTATTGAACGCCTCATTCGAAAGCAATTTAAGGACGTCGATATTGTATCGGGTGATATGTTTGGTAGTGTTGTAAAAGGTTTAACAACTTGGGCTCATCGAATATGGGTGTAACATTTTACAAGTACTGAGCCTACATTAATAATATTTTTTTATTTTATTTCCTTTGGGTAGTTTCCATGTTTTTTCCAACGTGACGAGTAACCCTATCACGACTAAGGGAATGGTGAGAGCTTCAGGGGGGGGGAGTAATTGGTATTGAGCTAACGAGTCGAGTTGCTGCTTTATGCAACGATGATTATTTAACCAATTTAAGCTTAAAGAGAACCGAGTGGTTTCATTTTATTTAGTCTTCGAGATTGATTTGGTTAATAGGTATTAGATTGAAATTTTTTATAATGTAGAATTAATTGCTCTTTGGTACCTGTTATAAAAACCGATTGTCAGCTATGTTATCCTGAAAATTCATATAACAGAAAACGAAACATTAACTAATAGTTGAAAAAGTTATGAATACTCCTGACATTAATGATTTAAATAAAAGCTTCTCAATCGACTCTAATCAACATCTCAATTTTAAAATGGGGGATGGTGGAATACCGTTGGTTGAAATTGAGAATGAATTTGCGACGGCCGTAATTAGTTTACAAGGTGCGCATGTACTAAGCTGGGCTCCTAAAGGCGAAGCGGATGTTATTTGGTTGTCGACGGATGCAACGTTCGCAATGGGTAAGTCAGTGCGCGGTGGTATCCCTCTTTGTTGGCCTTGGTTTGGGGCGCATGAAAGTAATACGAATTTTCCTGCCCACGGTTTTGCGCGAACTGTTTTATGGACTGTGAAGCAAACTCAGGTATTAGATAATGGTGAAATCCAAATTCTGTTTCAACTTAATACGTCTACGTTAGATGAAACGTTGCAGGCGATGTGGCCACTAGCAACGCTGGCTGTATACAAAATTACGGTTGGTCAAACACTTACATTGGAACTGATTACCACTAATAAGAGTGATGAGCCTTTAACGCTTGGCCAGGCATTACATACTTACTTTAACGTTTCCGATATTGAACAAACGACCGTATCAGGGTTAGAGGGTAAAGATTACTTAGATAAAACCACCGGCTTTGAACGTAAAACACAAGATGGAAATATCACCATTAAACAGGAAGTTGATCGCATTTATTTACAAACTGCAAATGATGTTGTGATTGATGATGTTAAACGAAAAATTAAAATTGAAAAGAAAGGGAGTTTATCAACCGTCGTATGGAACCCGTGGCAGGAAGTGGCCAATACAATGGGTGACTTAGGAACGGAAGGCTATCGACATATGTTATGTGTTGAATCCGCCAACGCTGCGGACGATGTCATGACAATTGCGCCAGGTGAATCTCATACCTTACGGGTATGTTATTCGGTAAGTTAAGCAAACGAGAACAGACTAAAGCCGATAGGACGCCCGTGCGTAGAAGAATAAAGCAGTATTTAGTGCATGATGTAATATATTAGTGAAAACTGTGCTCTTCCCCCACTTATGTGCCACAAATAATAAAATACAAGTCTATTAATAAATTTAACTTTTGTTAAACTTACAACCTGAAATCCACTCATTTAAAATCATATAAAAAGTATCCCTCACACATGAATATAGAACAAAGTATCGCTAATGAACTTGGTGTTAAACTTTCTCAAGTTGAAGCCACTATTACCCTGATTGACGAGGGTTCAACAGTTCCCTTTATTTCGCGCTATCGTAAAGAAGTAACGGGTGGTTTAGATGACACTCAACTACGTACACTTGAAGAGCGGTTAGTCTATTTACGTGAACTTGAAGACCGACGTGAAACAGTTTTAAAAACGATTGAAGAACAAGGTAAATTAACAGATGCATTAAAAAAATCACTATTAGACGCGGATACAAAAACACGTCTTGAAGATCTTTATGCACCTTATAAAGTTAAACGCCGTACCAAAGCACAAATTGCACGCGAAGCGGGTATTGAACCTCTGCTTGATGCCCTTCTTGAAGATCCTACTTTAGATCCAAACGTTGCAGCGGAACCCTATATTAATATTGAAGCAAGCTTTGCGGATATCGAAGCCGTTTTAGATGGGGCACGACAAATATTTATGGAGCGAGCAGCAGAAAATGCCGATTTACTCGCCGCTCTACGTGATACATGCTGGGAAAAGGGTGAGCTCAGTTCAACGGTCGTCAGTGGTCAAGAAAATAACGGCAGTAAATTTACCGACTATTTTGAATTCTCTGAAAAGATTAAAAAGCTTCCGTCACATCGTGCACTGGCATTATTCCGTGGTCGTAATGAAGGTATCTTACGCGTTAAATTATCTATTCCTGGACAAGACGATCTTGAGTCAACGTTAGGCATGGGACTTTGTGACAATTTAGTAGCAAATGCTTTTTCACTTTCGCAGCAACAACGCGCGGCAGATAACTGGTTATTAGAAAGTGCACGCTGGGCATGGCGTGTAAAAATTTCAATGACGCTCGAATCAGAATTAACGTTACGCTTACGTGAATCAGCTGATGAAGAAGCCATTCGTGTCTTCGGTGAAAACATGCGTGATTTATTATTAGCCGCACCCGCTGGTGCGCGTGCAACACTTGGACTGGATCCGGGTTTACGAACAGGTGTAAAAGTTGTTGTGGTTGATGCGCTGGGTATGTTGGTTGATCAAGCTGTGATTTATCCACATGCGCCTAAAAATCAATGGGATCAATCCATTGCTGTATTAGCAGCGCTGGCTAAAAAACATAAGGTTGAACTGGTTGCTATTGGTAATGGCACCGCCTCACGTGAAACAGATAAATTAACCAATGAGTTAATGAAAAAACATCCTGAACTACATCTCACTAGTTTAGTGGTGAGTGAAGCAGGGGCATCGGTTTATTCAGCATCGGAATTAGCCGCAAAAGAATTTCCTGATTTAGACGTGACTTTCCGTGGATCGATTTCAATCGCGCGACGTTTACAAGATCCATTAGCGGAGCTTGTAAAAATCGATCCGAAAGCGATTGGTGTAGGTCAATACCAACATGATGTTAATCAACATCGTTTAGCCCGAAAATTAGAAGCCGTTGTAGAAGATTGTGTAAATGCCGTTGGTGTTGAAGTGAACATGGCATCTGCACCATTATTAATGCGCGTTGCGGGTTTGAGTGAAAGCATGGCAGGGAACATTGTTTCTTATCGGGAACAAAACGGCGCTTTTAAAAACCGTCAGGAAATTTTAAAGGTTACACGCTTAGGACCCAAAGTGTTTGAACAAGCGGCGGGCTTCTTAAAGATATCAAATGGTGATAATCCATTGGATGCCTCATCGGTTCATCCGGAAGCGTATCCGGTGGTTAAAAATATTTTAGAAAAAAATAGCCGTGAGATGAATAAAGTTATTGGTGATAAATTATTTCTCTCATCTCTCGCCGCAAATGACTATGTGATGGAAGGGTTTGGTGAACCCACTGTGCGTGATATTATTCAAGAACTAGAAAAACCCGGACGCGATCCTCGTCCTGAATTTAAAACCGCGAGCTTTAAAGACGGTGTTGAAAAAGTTAGCGATTTAAAGGAAGGCATGATCTTAGAAGGAGTTATAACCAACGTGACTAATTTTGGTGCCTTTGTTGATATTGGTGTGCATCAAGATGGTTTAGTCCACATTTCAGTCATCGCAGATAAATTTGTTAAAGACCCGCATGATGTTGTTAAAACCGGCGAGGTGGTTAAAGTTAAAGTGATGGATGTTGATGTTAAGCGTAATCGTATTGCGTTATCAATGCGTTTAACTGAAGAAGTGGAAAGAAAAGTACCTGTAGCTATAAAGGAAGTCGGTACAAATAAAGAAAAACCTAATCGGTCTCATTCTAATCACTCACAAACCAATAGTTCTAAAGGTAACAATCGTCAAAAAAATAAAGCACCTGCGGGAAATACTGCCATGGCAGAAGCGTTTGCAAACCTAAAAAAATAAAAGAACCACAAAAGTAGCTGTCTGATAACAATTTTTTCTAATAGAGTCGGCTGCTAATATTAAAAGCTATTTTACATATTTCACAAGGAGGTGGATATGTCACACAAACCTCGATTTATTTTAATCATTCGTAACAATTGCACACTATTAGCTATTCATAGCGGTTTATTTATATCCCCAAAACTGTTAACTTGGTAATCCTTTAGAATTAGGCAAGCTTAAGGCCGTAATTGAGTTTTATCTTTTACGTTCCATCCTTTCTGGATCTCATTTGTAGTAATGAGCACAGATATTGATCAAACCGGTTGTGTATTGGCAGCATTACTCTCTTTACTCAACGTGATTTAACCCAATGAGAATTGTATATGCAGCCAAACGAATTGCCGAGTAATGAGCCATTACGACTTTCTGCGTTATATGATTACGGTCTTTTAGATTCCGATAACGAAAGTGTGTTTGATGAATTAACGGAACTCGCTGCGAGTATTTGTGATGTTCCGATTGCGCTCATTACTTTAGTAGATGAATCCCGCCAATGGTTTAAAGCGCAGGTCGGTTTAGATACTCAGGAAACGGCAAGGAGCGTGGCATTTTGCACACATGCTATTTTACAACCCGATATGTTTATTGTACCCGATGCATTACAAGACCCACGTTTTGCTGATAATCCGCTTGTGACCGGTGCCCCCTATATTCGCTTCTATGCCGGAGCCCCGTTGTTTTCACCAGAAGGTTATGGACTGGGCACTCTCTGTGTTATAGATACTAAACCGCGTGTACTAACAGAAAAGCAACTAACATCTTTATCTATTTTACGTACACACGTTTTAAAACTGTTTGAGTTAAGACGTGTTACACGAGAATTAGAGCTTTCAAATAAAGAGCTTGAGACTTACAACACGACAGTATCTAACGATCTACGTGCTCCATTACGTGCCATGATGGGGTTTTCTCAATTATTACTTGAAGAGCATACTGTTGAGCTGAGTGAAGAAGGAAAAGATTTATTACAACGTATTGACAGCTCTGCCATTAAACTAGATAAGCATTGTATTGACCTTGCGATGCTATCAAGAATTTCACACCAAAATCTTCAATACCGTCGTACTAATTTATCTCATCTCGCCGAAGAGAAAATCGTAGAATTTAAAAACGCGGAGCCAATGCGCAATGTTGAGCTTGTCATTCATCCACATCTTATTGCAATGGGGGATAGCGATCTGTTACGGATTGTTATCGATAATCTTCTGGACAACGCGTGGAAGTTTACCGCTAAGTGTGAGCAGGCTCGAATTGAATTCACAAAAGAGAGTAACAATGGCGGAGTAACATTTATTGTTCGCGACAATGGTATTGGTTTCGAGATGGCCTACGCATCAAAATTGTTTCAACCATTTCAAAAAATACACGTAAGCTCAGACTATCCTGGACATGGAATTGGACTGGCAATGGTGAAGCGGATTATTGATCGTCACGGCGGAACCATTCGTGCAGACTCGACAATTAATGAAGGCACCACTATTCGTTTTACATTGCCTGGTGCGCATCAACTTGAATAAAGTGCATGTTGCTTTATATTGACACGAATAATTATTCGTTGTCGCCATTCCCCTTATTGTTAGATAAAGATATCCATTGCTTGGGTGTGATTTTACCAATATGTTTATAACCGTTATTTCCTAACGGTTTAAATATGTGAGCAACACCTTCTGGCCTAGAGCGCACTTTAGTAATGATATTGAGATTAGTTGTATGCCCAACTATAACTGTGTTTGTACCTTTTTTTGGGATTTTTGATAGCTGTTCTTTTAATGTGCTGATGAGTAATTTAGTTTTTTCTGAGTCAGTTGCATATGAGGCTCGTAGGTTCTTTACGACTTTATAACGATTAAAGATTAATTTTGCTGTGTCGATGGTTCTACAAAAAGGACTGGAATAGACGTGACCAATATTTATGTGTAATTTTTTTATAGCTTGGCCTGTTACTTTTGATTGTTCTTTACCCTTATGCGATAAATTTCGTTGATAATTGCAGTTTTGTAAATCATCAAAGTCATCATCTGTTTGCGTATGAATGGTTGCTCCATGTCTGAAATATATAATATACCCACCCGATTGCAAAAACTTTACGACTTCCTTTGGTGAAGCGATGGAATTGTTGAATGCAACAGATGGTGTTGAGTATAAAGCGATTATTAGAATGAGAGTGTTTAAAAGATATTTTTTTAAACAAATATATTTTTGTGACATAGTTTTACCATTTGTTAGCGTAGGGAGGGCTGGATGCGCTTTACCCAAATTAAGGACATAATATGAGAGTATAGATATTCCCTTTTCCATGTTTATACTTGAGTGTTCAATTGGCTGCTCCATAAGTGTTGGCCAATGGTAAAAAATTATGCTTAGTTAGTGATTATGACTTTGCCACTAATAAACAACCTTAGTTATATATCGGCGCGAGTAATGATTCCTTGATACACCGTTCCTTTTTTTTACCAATTATCTTTTTCATATTACATGCTTGGTTTTAATATAAGTTATTGAATTTATTGGGATTACTCCCTTTTTATCGGTTTTAGATAACTTTTTTGGAACAACAGTAGGATTCACTAGGCGGATTAATTTACAGATATTTGTGTTGTTTGAATGAATAACGGATGTAAATATTAATTGTTTCTAATATTAGAGAGTATAATTCTCTATCATCAGTTATCTTTAATTCGATTGATTTCTGGTTTGTTGTTAGCATGCACGGTCTCTTTAAAAAGTATGCTGTAAGTCGCCAGTTTGACTGGCATTATCACAATAAAAAATACTGGAGTTTTTATGTTAGACGAAGGCGCTCAACAAATTGCTGAGGAGTGGTTAACTCAAGCAGCAGAAAGTGCAGGGCAAAAAGATCTGAAAGGTCATATGGGCATGATTTCAAAACGGATTAGCCTCCAGGGTGTTCCCGGCTTTGAGAATATTGATTACGATATATGGTTTAAGCAGTGCAGACACCAGTTTGAAAATGCCATGATTAAAAGCATTGCTTACAAGGGATTTAATCTTGTTAGTGCAACGGAGACTCAGATTATCTTTACTGTTTTTGAAGTAGTGGTGGGGACGGATGGCACCTTGAATGAACAGATCGTCGAGATGTCGTTGGAGAAAGAAGAACATGATGTGTGGCGACTTGTACTGGAGCGTGTACTTATTGAGAATGATGCGATGAGAAATCATGAATTATCATCAATAAAAGAATCTGACAAACCTAACTAATTAAGAACTCTTTTTTAACGCTTTATAGTTAATAAGAGGGGCTGTCTCTATTCATTTCTGAAACAGATGGTGCGCCTTGATTAACTCGGCAACCTTCTGAGGGCATTTCTCTTCCCATCCCGATGCTTGTTGTTGGATCAGTGAGATGATTTCATGTGAATAGATTGTCAGGTAATCATGGTTGATCGAATTCAATGGTCGTAGATAACCGTTTTCAACCAGGTGCTTAAATAAATGTTGCAGATTATCGGGGACTTCCAAGTTTTCCAGGTTTATCAACTTGCCATCCGCATCCAGCGCTGGCGAGACATATAAACATAAATCATTCTTAAATAATCGACCAAAGGATTCGAGAATGCCGCCGGGTAAATTTTCGTAATATTTTTCAGTGAATATTTCCTTTACAGACGCGGCACCCATTGCCAATGCAATAGGTTGTTTGGAATAACAGAACAGGAATTGTGCAAGTCGATAGTACTCACCATAATTCGAAATCAATACGTTCTTACCCATTGCACACAAAAGTTCGACGCGACTTAAATAATCTTTAACATCAATATTCGGTCCATCTTTTAGATTGTTCAAGGTTATTTCTGAAATTTCAATTAAATCATTCTGCTGCAGCTTATTATCAGCTAGAAAGGCATCGCGGGCACAATCAAGCAAGTTGATGGTAAACAACGTGGGTGGTCGGAATCGGCTGCGTTCAACAATCACGGCTTTTTTCCATAGCTGCTCAGCGATTTGTACAATCTTACCATCTGCGGTAAACATGGCTGCCTGACACATGCCGTTTTCAACCAGGCGCAATGCCATAACGCGATTGTCAACGTTTTCAAAGCCGGGTCCTGAGAAATCGATCATGTCAATTTCACACATGTCATTATTTAACCCATCCATCAAACTGAGTAACAGTGTTTCTGGTGTTTGATACGCATGTAAGGCGGCATAGATCAGGTTAACACCGAGAATACCGAGCGTTTCCTGATCCTGTAGATTTTTCTGGCCATGCAAATTGACATGTAAATCAATTTGCGAGAAAGCTTCGCGCGGCGCAATTTGAAAGCGTATGCCGAGCCAGCCGTGTCCATTTGTTTTGTAAGAGTAACTTCGCGCAGCCACAGTATTCGCAAAGGCAAAAAATCGAGTTGTGTTACCACGTTGATTATCCAGACGTTCAAGTAGTAACTGACATTCATGTTGCAGCATGGCATGCAGTCGATCGCGACTAACATAACGCGGACATGAACCATAGATTGCATCCGAAAATGTCATATCATAAGCAGATATGGTTTTCGCTATGCTGCCGGCGGCACCACCTGCACGATAAAACCAACGACCCGTTTCCTGTCCGGCACCGATTTCAGCGATCGAACCATACATGCTTTTATCGAGATTAATCGATTGGGCTTTTTGAAGTGGCTCTTTATGTGGCAGGTCCATTATGACTTATCCTTTAATAGTGAAGTAAAAAGTAAAAGGGATTGCTGGCAAATTCGAATGCTTTGGATTTGTCTGTGCCTGTAAATGTTAAACCAATCTTAGTTTAGGCGGTGATGGTGGTTGGTCTTCATCAACGATAGGTTCGTCTTCGATGTCTTCTTCAATATCGGTTTCGTCCTCTGTTAATGTATATCCTTTTCCTTTGCATTGTATAACGAGTGCACGCGCTTTAGATTTTGCTTGTTGAAGAGTCTTGCAGGTAGCTTCTTTAGGCGCAGGACTGCTAATTAAATCACCTTTGGTAACAGAAAAAATAAAGATATCGTCATCTTGTATAATTTCAATATGGCAAAATTTTGATTTATTGGTTAGAT
>Ga0316206_1002393_pt1 | contig 12757 bp, 9 predicted proteins | sample 6monthpyrite_MG_FD_204942 | JGI IMG/M metagenome (GOLD analysis project Ga0316206, IMG submission 204942) | Microbial mat bacterial communities from mineral coupon in-situ incubated in ocean water Damariscotta River, Maine, United States -... | ecosystem: Environmental > Aquatic > Marine >...
TGTCTATTTTTTGTCAGTAATATCGTATAGTCTTAAGTCAGAATTTTGAATCAGAAAGATAGTATTTAAGGCTAATCATAATGAGTAATTCTATCTGCATAGGGATTGATGTTGGTTCAACAACGGCAAAATGTGTTGTGGTTGATGCTGACAATATGGAAATTATCTGGTCGAAATATGAGCGGCATGAAACACGTCAGGCAGAAAAAGTGCTTGAGCTGCTTACACAAATTCATTCCGATTTACCTCAGCTATCCTCGGCAAATATTAAAGCATTTATAACAGGCTCTGGCGCAGGGCCGTTAAAGCAAGTAGTTGGCGCGCGTTTTGTGCAGGAAGTGAACGCGGTTGCACTGGCTGTTGAAAAATTGCATCCGGACGTTAGCAGTGTGGTTGAGCTGGGTGGTCAGGATGCAAAAATAATTCTGTTCAAAGAAAATACTGAAACCGGTGAGCGACAAATCATTACATCAATGAATGATAAATGTGCATCTGGAACCGGTGCAACGATTGATAAGTGTGTATTAAAAGTTGGCCTCGAAAGAGAAGAGTTATCTAAGCTTCAGTTCAACGATAAAAAAATTCATCATGTTGCTGCAAAGTGTGGTGTGTTCGCAGAAACGGATATTGTTAACCTGATTAAATCGGGTGTGCCTGCAGCAGAAGTTTTGTGTTCACTGGCTGATGCGATCGTCATGCAAAATCTCTCAGTCTTAACTCGTGGTAATACATTAACTGCAAAAGTTTTATTGTTGGGTGGTCCAAATACTTATTTACCATTTTTACAGCAATGCTGGAAACATCGCATACCAGAGACGTGGCAGGAAAGAGGTTACAGTCCTGAAGTTAAAAACTCACAAGAAGACCTGATATTAGTTCCTGATAATGCAGAATATTACGCAGCATATGGTGCTGTTGTGTTTGGTTTGTCAGAACAGTCAGAAGATATTGAATACCAGGGCGTTTCTTTGTTGTCAGATTTTATTTTACATGGCAGAAAAGAAAAGCTTGGTGACAGCGCAGACCGGGGTTTGCTTTCAGATATAACAGAGCTTGATAAATTTAAAGAGCAATACCAAGTACCTCTGTTTCAGCAGGCTCACTTTGATAAAGGTACAGTCATTAAAGGCTTTATTGGTCTGGATGGTGGTTCAACAAGTTCAAAAGCGGTGTTGATAGATGAGCGGGGTGAGTTGCTCTGTAAACAATATCAATTGTCTAAAGGCAATCCTATTCAGGATGCTAAGGAATTACTGACTAAAATAAAAAGCTATGCAGAAGAGCAAAGTTGTCAGCTGGATATTTTAGGTTTTGGTGCAACCGGATACGCTGCTGATGTGCTTGAAAAATCAACCCGATGCGATGTCAATGTCGTAGAAACTGTTGCACACATGATGAGTGCAAAAGAATCTTGTGGTGATGATATTGATGTCATCTGTGATATTGGTGGTCAGGACATAAAGGTTTTATTCTTACAGCATGGACTGATTAAAAACTTCCGTTTGTCTAACCAGTGCTCGGCCGGTAACGGTATGTTGTTACAGGCGATGGCTGATCAGTTTGGAGTTAAAGTAGAGCAGTTTTCAGATGTTGCATTCAATGCAGAGCTCTCACCTAAATTCAGTTATGGCTGCGCTGTTTTTCTTGATACCGATCGTGTTAACTTCCAGAAAGAAGGTTTTAGTAAAGAAGAATTGTTTGCAGGTCTTGCGAAAGTGCTGCCAAAAAATGTCTGGCAATATGTTGTGCAAATACCTCGAATGGCTGAGCTAGGTAAAAAGTTTGTTTTACAGGGTGGAACTCAATATAACCAGGCAGCTGTTAAGGCTCAGGTGGATTATATAAAAGAGCGTGTGCCTGATGCTGAGGTTGTTGTGCATCCGTATTGTGGCGAAGCAGGTGCCTTTGGTGCTGCTTTAGAGGCAAAACGTACAGTTCAGCGTCGTGGTTATTCAACATTTATCGGGCTGGATGAAACCATAGGTTTGAAATATACATCGCGTACCGATGAAGAAACCCGTTGCACTTTTTGTGAAAATAATTGTTCCAGAACTTTTATCGATACAGAAACTCCTGAAGGGGAAGTGTCCCGATACATTGCCGGATTCTCTTGTGAAAAAGGAACGGTTGAATCAAAAGAAGCTGTTGTTACGTTAAATAAGGAAAGAAGAAAATTAAAAGCAGAATATCCTAACCTGGTCGACTATGAAGCCAATATGGTGTTCAGGCGTTTACCAAAAGATAAATCAGTAGCAGATGAAAGTATCCGTTCTGCCTCAAAGACCCGGTTTTCTTCTTTTTTCACATCAGCAAAAAAACATGCAATAAATAAACAGGCTGTAAAGAAAATACGTGACGATTTTCGGGTAGGTATCCCGCGGGTGCTTAATCATTATACTAATGCGCCGTTTATGAGGGCGTATCTTGATGCTTTGGGTTTAAAACAAAAAAACATTGTTTTTTCAGATCAGACATCTGAAGAACTGTGGAATGATGGTGGCAAGTATGGTGCGATTGATCCATGTTACCCGGCCAAAGTATCACTGGCCCATGTTCATCATCTGCTATACAAAAAACATATCAGAAAGCCGCTCAATGCCATCTGGTTTCCTTGCATAACAAAAATACAAAGCTTTACTTCAGAGATGGAAGATTCAACGACTTGTCCTGTGGTAGCAGGCACACCTAAAGTTGCTGGCGCTGCTTTCACCAAAGAAAAAAATCACTTTGATCAAAATGGAATCCGTTATTTAGATTCTGCGCTGGATTTTACCGATAAAACCCTGTTAGAACGTCAGCTGTTTGAAACATGGTCAGATTTGTTGGATTTGTCTGAAGATGAAAATCACCTGGCCTGCAAGCGTGGCTGGCAAGCGATGCAAACGGTTGATGTTGAGTTACAAAGACGCGGCTTACAAATACTTACCGAAGCTGAAAAAAACAATACGATCGCTTTGTTAATGTTGGGTCGTCCATATCATAATGATCCTGGTCTTAATCATGAAATACTGGAAGAGTTCCAGTCTCTTGGTTATCCGGTGCTTTCAATTCGCTCGATCCCTAAAGATACTGGATATTTAAAACGATTTTTTCATAATGATATCGAGAAAGGCCTGATCGAAGATGTGTTTGATATCAGAGATGTCTGGCCAGAAAACTATTCTGTGAATTCGGTGCAAAAAGTTTGGGCGGCAAAATTTGCAGCACGGCATCCGAATGTAGCTGTGCTTGATTTGTCGAGTTTTAAGTGCGGCCATGACGCGCCCAGTTATGGCATTGTTGATCAGATCATGTCAGTCAGTAAAACGCCATACATGGCAATGCATGATATAGATGCTAACAAACCAGGTGGCAGTATCAAAATTCGTGTCAAAACTTATGCTTATACATTGGAGCGCTATCAGGAAAAACTGAATGACAGATCGGCACAGATAAATGAGCTTGAAAAAAGAGTCAGGCAAAAGCGGCTTGAATTGATTCAACAACATATTAAGCGGTTTAATAAGAATTTGTTTGCAGAAGATGAAGAAAAGTGGGAACAGATTGGACAGCAATATCAAGAGTATTTAAAACAGTCGACTGAAAAACAAGATTTCTCGCTTGAAAAAGTAGTTGCAATTGATACTGCCGGAATAAGTGTTCAGTTTAATGCGAATTTTCTAAAGCAAAGAGATGATAAACAGGTGCTGGCCTCAAAGCAGCAGCGAGAAATATCTGATCAGGTGATCATGGAAGAAGAAAAAATGATGAGTGGGGAAAGTTAATGATTGATAACAGTAATAATGTTTTTCAGGTTGATTTTGATGCTGTTGAAAAAGAAGTTCGTTTTTATGAAAAACAGCAGGCCGAAATTTTAAATATTGATGCTTCGGTTCAGGAGCATTGGGTTGATGAAAACCCGAATGCTTTTCATTCAAATCAGCGGGACACGACCACGGTTTTATTTGGCGGCCTGACATTGATGCAGGATGTTTTTATACAGGCAGCCTGTACCGGTATTGGTTATAAGTTTCAGGCGCTGGACTGCCCTGATAATGAGGCCATGCAGGTCGGTAAAGAGTTTGGTAACCGGGGGCAGTGTAACCCGACTTATTTTACCGTTGGTAATTTAGTTAAATATTTAATTCATCTGCGCGATGTTAAAGGCGTGAGTACTGAAGAAATAATCGAGTCATATATATTCACCACAGCGGGTGCCTGTGGGCCTTGCCGTTTTGGTTTGTATGTGACTGAATATAGAAAAGCATTAAGAGATGCTGGCTTTGAAGGTTTCAGGGTCTTGTTGTTTGAAAGTGCTGGTGGAGTACAGCAGGGTGGAGAAAATCTTGGGCTGGATTTTAATCCGACATTTTTCAAAGCCATGTTTAAAGCTATTATTATTGGTGATGTGATTAATTTACTCGCCTACAGAATGCGACCTTATGAAAAAATAGAAGGCGAAGTTAATCAGGTGCTTGAAAGCTGCAAACAATTAATTGTAGAAAAACTGGAAGCCAATAAAAATGTAATGCCTGCATTGCGTAATGTTAAGCGAAAATTATCTGTTGTTGAGCTTGATCGTTTCAGGGTTAAACCAAAGGTTTCGGTTATTGGCGAATTTTGGGCAATGACCACTGAGGGTGATGGTAATTATCATTTACAAGAGTTTTTAGAAAAAGAAGGTGCAGAGGTTGATGTTCAGCCAGTGACAAACTGGACGTTGTATATGATCTGGGCTGAACAATACGACAGCCGTCAACAACTAAAATTAAGTTTGCCGTGGACCGAGAAACTTAAGCTACGAAAAAAACTCGTTCTATTAAAGCTTGCAGATATAGTTATGCAGGCCTGGTTTAATCGTTATGCAAAAGCTGTAGGTCTTAATGATTATCATCTGGCTGATATGGATTTGCTCGCAGAAGATAGTCATGCTTATTATGCTAATGAACTTCGTGGTGGTGAAGGGCATATGGAAGTGGGTAAGTTAATTCAGGCTGTTAAATACAAAAAATCACATCTGGTTGTCAGTGTTAAACCGTTTGGTTGTATGCCTTCATCCGGTGTCTCTGATGGTGTGCAGTCACTGGTGACAGGGCAATATCCGGAGGCAAATTTTCTTGCAATAGAAACATCGGGTGATGGTGCCGTGAATGTATATAGCCGTTTGCAGATGGCTTTGTTTAAAGCCAGAAAAAAAGCACAACAGGATATGGATACGGTATTGACGGAGGTTGGTGTTAGCACTGAAGATGTTATTAAAAAAGAACAAAAGCAAAAAAGTATGTTTAATTATCCAAAACACCGTTGTGCATCGACGGCGGCCAATACGGTTTACCAGTTATTCGGACGATAGCAATATTAAATATAATTAATAGAGTTGTGGTTTAATTGACCAGATAAAACCGAAAAGCAGCCACTTATCAGAAACCACGTTTAGGTTTTTGCAAAGTGATTTTCAGAGTGTTTAAATAATTGTTACTTTAATGTGACAGGGAAAGGGTCGGTAGTTACCAGTAGGTTAGATAATAATCAACTAAGCTGGATGTTGGCTGAGTTCGCGGGCGTTGAATGGAATTCTTCTGCTAAATGATCTATAAATAGTAATGATCGCTTTAATTTTTTACTTTTATGCGTTTGTTTAAATTGTAATGAATTAAGTGATTGTGTGTTGATGATTTGTTAGAGGAAAGTAGAAAAATGAGTGTTGATGAGAAACTAGGACATACTATGATGATGGATCTGATTGAAGGTGAGCTTGAAGAGCGCAAACTAAAAGCTGATCGTCGTCAGAAAGATTGTGAAGAAAGTATGAAAAAGAAAACTGATGAAGATCGTAGAAGTGCTGAAGATCGCCGCTCTGTAGGTGCTTAAGGCTCGTTCTCACACAACAGGCTGGCTCAGGATATTCGTTTCCTGATAGGTCTGTTGGTTATTAATTCCCCCTGTTTTACTTTAAAATAGCCAGATCTCCCTTTAAAAAGTCTTAATTATGCTTAACCGTGCTTTTAGTGTCGCGCCGATGCTCGACTGGACAGATCGTCACGAACGCTATTTTTTACGCCTGATTACCCACCACGCCCTGCTGTATACAGAAATGGTGACCACTGGCGCTATTATTTTTGGTGATCGAGATCGATATCTGCGTTTTAATGCGGAAGAGCACCCGATTGCCCTGCAATTGGGGGGTAGTGATGTTGGGCATCTGGCTGAATGCACCAGGATTGCCGAAGACTATGGTTATGATGAAGTTAACCTGAACCTCGGATGTCCTAGCAACCGGGTTCAGAATGGCAGCTTTGGCGCCTGTATGATGGCTGAACCGGCTCTGGTCGCAGAATGTATTGCCAGTATGACAGATGCGGCAGAAATTGAGGTGACAGCCAAAACCCGGATCGGAATCGATGATATAGACTCATTTGAGGAGTTGGTACACTTTATTGGTACCATGCATGAGGCGGGTTGTAATTCATTTGTTGTGCACGCCAGAAAAGCCATACTGAATGGGCTTAGTCCGAAAGAAAATCGTACTGTTCCTCCATTGAAATATGATGTGGTTTATAAAATTAAAGAGCTCTTTCCGCAGTGTCATATCACGCTGAATGGTGGCGTTAAAACATTAGAAGAAACCTCAGAGCACCTGAAACATGTCGATGGTGTGATGATGGGCCGTGAGGCCTATCACAACCCCTATCTTTTATCGCAGGTTGATAAGCTGATATTCGATGATTCACATGAAATTCTCAGTCGCCATCAGGTGGTTGAGAGCATGTTTCCCTATATTGAGAAGCAACTGGCCAGTGGTGAGCGATTGCAATCAATTGTTCGTCATATGCTGGGCATCTTTCAGGGTGTCAATGGGACCAAAGCCTGGAAGCGTTTTCTCAGTGAAAACGCTCATAAAGCTGATGCCGACCTTGATCTGATCAGGCATGCGTTAACACTGGTGGATAACGAAGCCTAGCTGACTGACAGTATTTAGTATCTGGATTTATATAACATGGAAAAACAGAGAAAAATAATTCATGTTGATATGGATGCTTTTTTTGCCTCGGTAGAACAACGGGATTTTCCTGAATACCGTGGAAAGCCTCTGATTGTTGGTGGTCAGCCTGATAAGCGGGGTGTAGTAGCCACCTGTAGCTATGAAGCCAGAAAATTTGGCATACGTTCCGCAATGGCTTCATCAAAGGCCTATCGACTCTGTCCCCAGGCGATTATCGTCAAGCCGAGATTCGAAGCCTATAAAGAAGCTTCAGAGATCATACGTTCAATATTTTTTGAATACACAGATTTAGTGGAACCATTATCTTTAGATGAAGCATTCCTCGATGTGACTGAAAATGATTCCTTTGAAGGTTCTGCAACCCTGATTGCAAAAGACATCAGGCAATCAATCGTTCAGCAAACGCAGTTAACGGCATCGGCTGGTGTTTCATACAATAAATTTCTCGCTAAAATTGCATCGGATATGAACAAACCAAACGGAGTGACCGTAATCCGTCCGCAACAGGGGCAGCAGTTTGTTGAATCATTGCCGGTTGGAAAATTCTTTGGTGTTGGAAAAGCAACTGAAGCCAGAATGAAATCGCTGGGGCTGCATACCGGTGCTGATCTTAAAGCGTTATCACTGGCAGAGTTGCAACAGGCATTTGGAAAAGCAGGTTCCTATTATTTTGATATCTGTCGCGGTATAGATAATCGAGAAGTTGTGTCACAACGTGAAAGAAAGTCTCTGGGTTCGGAAACCACCTTTGAAAAAGATCTGGATAATGTAGATGAAATGCTGAAGGTGTTAGGACTGCTGGCTATCGAAGTAAGTGATAGTTTGGAAGCTAAACAGTTATCTGGCCAGACGCTGACATTAAAAGTGAAATACGATAATTTTGAGCAAATAACCAGAAGCAAAACCTTGCAGAACGCATTGTGTGGAGTCAATGACATGCTGCCGGTTATTGCGGAGCTATTGCTGAAAACCGAAGTAGCATATCGCAAGGTCAGATTATTAGGTATTAGCGTGTCTAATTTTTCATATGGTGACGACAGTAACATGTGGATGATGCGACAGCCGGATCTGTTCAAATAGGTAAATTTCACAGAAACTATTTAAAAGACGTATATACTTAAATGTAAATAAAATAATAAAAGACTGATGAAAAAAACCTTTTTACAAAAATTTAGCCAGACGCCTCCAGTAACAGGTCTGTTTTTCTCAGTATTTCTGATCTTCGCAGCAATCATGATCTGGTCAACCATTGAGCGAAAGAACAGCTTTATCGAAAACCAGCACTATATTGGTAAACGAGCTGCCATCAATGCCCGCGAAGCTGTTGAAAATGCGATACTCAGTAGAAAGCGTTATGTTGGTCTTTTTGTTGAAGACAATATTGAACTGATACATTACCTGATTGATGATCCGTATAATGAAGAGCTTTTTCAGGTTATCAAACAAAAACTGAGTCGATACATACCCGATCTTTTTACCATTAATATCACCAATAATCAGGCTGAACTGTTAATTGATGACTTTGAAGGTTTTACCGGTCAGGTTTGTCTGAACGATGTTCTGGACTTTGCCAATACCGGGTATCAAAAATCAAAAGTTCATCCTAATCATATTCTGTATCATTACGATATTCTTCATCGTTTTAATAAATCTGGTACGGACTACATTTTTTTTGTCAGTTTCGGTTTGAACGAAATTCAGAGTGCGCTTAAATATTCTTCGCCTGAAGGCCACAAGCTAATGCTGGTGCGTGAAATTCCTGAGCCTTTAATTGAAATCACAGATTCAGGTGGAAGGGATACCATCGAAAACCGGCTTGATTTTCGTCTGACAGACAGCGAGCTTGATCGAGTGTTATCAAGAACGCCGGTGGATGATTCGGACTGGCTGGTTCTGGATATGATAGATCATGCACAGATAAAGACATTTACCGGAAAACTCATATTTCAAAACATTATTGTTTTCTCAATATTTACTATTTTATTGTCTGTAGTCAGGTATTTTATTGTTTCAAATATTTTAAAGCAGAGTCAGAAGATTCATGAACTGAACGGTAGTCTTAAAGAGCTTTTGTTAATAGATACACTGACAGATCTTTATAACAAAGGTTATCTGGAAACACAGTTGCATAAAGAATGGTCGCGCGCATTGAGAGATAAGAAAAAAATCACAGTGATGTTAATTGATATCGATCATTTTAAATTATACAACGATAACTATGGTCACATTCAGGGTGATAAATGTTTGCAGCAAGTATCATCTGTTTTGCGTGAAACATTCCAGCGAGAAAATGATTTTGCCGCCCGTTTTGGTGGTGAAGAGTTTTGTGTGGTGCTAAATGACAGCAGTGCGGAATGCCCTGAAAAGCTGGTAGAAATGTTTCATAAGCATTTAAAAGAAAGTAATATAAAACATGAGTTTTCTTCCACGGCCAGCTACATAACCTGTAGTGTGGGTGTGTCAACAATCATTCCTGATCATGCTTCATCGCCGGAAATGTTATTACAAAAGGCGGATGAGTGTCTGTATAAAGCCAAAAATACAGGAAGAAATAAAACTGTTTTTTGTTGATATGTGTGAACTATTCTTCTGCTTGTAGTTTTTTAATAATACTAACGACTTCGTCGTTGTCCCATTCAATACCACCAAAAAGTCCGTACCGAATTTTTCCTTTCTTATCAATCAGAAAACTGCTTGGAAAGGCAACCAGGTTCCAGGGTTTGACTGCTTTACCGTCAGGATCAAATAATACGGGAAAGTTTATTTTCATTGGCTTTAAAAAATCAGAAACTGTTTTTTGATCTTCACCAATATTAACTGCTAATACGGTAAACAAATCAGAGTTTATTTTTTTCTGTAAGCGATTAAGTGAAGGCAGCTCTTTTACACAGGGCGGACACCAGCTCGCCCAGAAATTAATCAGGATTATTTTTCCTTTATGTGTGGAGAGAGTGTGGTGCTGATTTTTTCTGTCATTAAAATCCAGATAAAGATCTTTTATTGCTCCCTGATACGTCTGTAGCCCTGCGTTAAGGCTGCCTGGTGGTTTATTGTTTGTTGTTTCGGGCAACTTAACGGCATGTCTTTCTTTATTGAAGTGGCTTAATATATTTGCCGCTTTAAATATGACTGAAGGTGTTTTTAAATAAGCTTGCTTTTCTTGCTCGTTGTCCGGTTCACGAATATTGAAGCCATCACTAACGCCAGGAATGATCTGACTCATCACATCGCTGCCGCCTTTTTGTAAATGTTTTGACAGCGTTTTTAGTTGATAAGACTTTCCGGATAAACCAGGTTGGACAATGTATAGAGCAAGATTGGCAGCATAAGTAATGGGCAGATAGTTAATCTCATCACCGACATTGAGAGTGTTCATATAAAAATTCGGATGGAATAAAATTGCACGTTTAACGATGCTGTTTGTCGGTTTGTTTGCTTGTAGTTTTCTGACAGCTCGTAGTGCAACAGGAGCTGCCCGACCGGTCGCAAATAGTATGACTTCGCGTTGTTTGTTATTGCTGGCGGCGATAATGAGTTCGGCGATGTCTTTGCTTTGGATGTTGTTATAACTACTGCGGCCAAAAGGAAGAAAAAATGCACTATGCAGATCAGCGATCCAGACTTCAATGCCTTTTTTTGCAAGTGCCTGTGCGGTTGCGTCTTCTCTTCCGCGCAAACCAAATTCGGACGGGATCCAGAGCAGTACCGGCGAACTTTTATTGGCCTTAAAAACAGTAACCGGGATTTCGGCTTGTGAAGTAGTCTGGATGAGTTTTTCTGTCGCATGAATAATGTTTGAGAAAAACAAAAGTAATAAAATAAAAAGTAAACGAGTCGTCATATAAAAGGTTCTAAAATGTCTGGCTATAGCCTAATTGAAAAGTCACATCGGGTGACGCACCAACATAAATATCTTCTACCACGACAATATCAAGGCGACTGCTTGTTGATAACTGAATGTGCCCGCCTGAACTGATTTGAATACTGTCACCTAAAAATGTTGTGTTGGTTTCGTAAAAAGCGGTGTGAAAGTCCAGTTGTATATTTAAGGTGACCGCTGCAGTGGTTTGCCATTCTATTCCTGCGGTTCCGAAATAGATATCAGTTTTTTGCAGGCCGGGAATAATGTCGGATTTACCAGCGATTAGCAGGCCAATATTATAATAACGTGACCATTCGGGATGAAACTGATATTCAGTGGCATACCAGACAGCGACGTCAATTTCTTCACTGCCGGTTAGTATTTTGCTATCACCCGTTGGTAATTTGATGCTGCTCCATACGCTACCTGCTTCCTTGTCATTGGCATAGGCCTGAAAAGCCAGGTCAATCGAAACATCACCGATGCCACTGTTGGCCTGGTCCATTCTGATAATGTCAGTATTATTCAACTGATATAAAAAAAGAAACTGATTGTTGGTGAAGTCTGGACGATCACCTTCAGGAAACCCAAAGGTATGGTGAAAGTCGTCGATAAAGCTGTCCAGTGAACCGGCTTCATGGCTGATAAATGGCAGCCTTATTCTGAAGCTGGACCGTTCATTGACAGGAAAAGAATACAGCAGGTTTAATTCAGACGTTTCGCCATCAATAAACAAGACTTCATTGTTTTTATCTTCAGTATTGATGGTGTTACTTACATTTAATGAGGCAGTTAATGTTGACTGTTGAGATAGACGAGCCGGACTAACGAGCGGTAAACCATAAACCAGTGTTAACGGGTTCATATCATGTGTCTGTAATGGTGTAGCTGAGTGAGACACTGTGATGAATGAGAGAAAAATACTCAGGCACAAAAAAGCCCTGCTGATGATGTCATTAACAGGGCTTTTGACAGTCATAATGACTGAATGAAACTAATCGAAATTTCTAACGATTATTTCAAAGTAGCGTAGTAAGCAGACAGATTGTCGATATCTGCATCGCTTAATGGCTTAGACATTGCGTTCATAGTAGGGTCTTTACGAGCGCCACTTTTGAATGCTTTTAATTGCTTAGCAGTGTAAGCCGCTTTCTGACCAGCAAGGTTAGGGTAAGTAGGAACAGCGCTGATACCTTGTGCGCCGTGGCAACCCATGCAGCTAGCTGCTTTTGCTTTACCTGCAGCTGCGTCACCAGCAGCCATTACTGTTGATGACAGACCTAAAACGGCTACAGAAGCCAGTGTTAATAATGTGCGTTTCATGATTATCCTCCAAAGATAAAATCAAATCTAAATATAGAACTTATGTGTAAAAATTTATGGCGTTATTGTGACAGAGCAAATAGCCAAAGTAAATTCATCTATTTACTCTATATATTAGGGTTTTTTATTACCCAAGTATTCCCGAAGGATCACCTAATAATTAACGAATAATTCATTAGTCTTTAATTATAGCAAAACGCTCTCAGCAGCTATGAAAGTCAGTAGCCCAATGGCGAGGTTAATAGCCACCATTATGCGGATTGTATTGAGGTTTTTAGCAGCTTCCGGAAAATTACCTTCTGCAACCAGTCTTTTCAGACGCTTATAAGGTGCAAAATAAACGTGCATGAAAATCATCATCATTATCAGCCCCATGCCATGCATCAGGTGGATGTGCATGCCAGAGCCGGCAAAGCCCCCAAATGCACTGAACATCATGTGATAGCCGCTTATCAGGATAGTGATAATACTAATCCATACCCAGAAGAAGAATTTCGTGAACACGCCATCCCATACTGCTAGTCGTTGAGGCGGCTCAAGCAGGCTGGCTGCGGTCGGGCGCAATGCCATATAAGCGAAAAACATGCCGC